>MDSV01134248.1_pt1 | contig 14376 bp, 17 predicted proteins | sample 810851 | NCBI WGS metagenome assembly MDSV01 (sample SAMN05326640, study PRJNA326480) | marine metagenome | isolation source: seawater | place: Atlantic Ocean: North East | collected 2012 | reverse complement strand
TAATTGGACAAATGTTAAATATTGTTCAAAAAGATGCTCTGGTAATAAAATTAGTTTAGCTTAAATTGACTTAAAATTTTTGGAATATTTGACTTAAAATTGAAATAACCTTTATTTGAAAACTGCCAACAATATTTATCTTCGTCTCTAGTTAAATAATTAATCATCAAATTATTTCTCTTAATTACTCTTTTTAAAAAAGACATATTTTCTCCGACAGAAGGGTAAACAACATCAAAAATTTTTTCATTATTTGAGACATCAATGAATTTGTTTCCTTCTATACATTCAATTTTTAAGTCTGAATTTTGTACTTGGTTTTTGATTAGATTTTTTTTAAACATCAATACTTTATCTCCTAATTCAACCTGTCGTTCTTTGTTAGAAAGCAAAATACAGTAAATCTTTTTATAACTATCTACTTTAAAACTTTGAAAATCCAATTCATTTTCAAAAAAAACTAATGTGTCTGATTTTGTCTCGTTGTTATCAGCGCTTATAGGTGAAATTTTATACTCTCTCTGATCAATAATAGGTTGTGGATTTTCATTAAGTTTAAGATCTTTATACTTATTGTTAGTGAATTTATTAATATTCCAATTTTGAGCAACATAATTTTTTCCCTTTGTTTGAATTCCTGCTACCCATCTCCAACTCAAGGTATTAGAGGCTGCATCACCATCATATAATTCTCTTAAAAAAAATTCTGCTCCTTTTTGCCAGGGCAGCTTTAAAGTAAATATCCAAATACTTGCAAACCACATTCTAGTATGATTATGTAAATAGTTATTTTCTTTAAGTTCTTTTATCCAATCATTAAAACAATCTATGTTTGTTTCACCATTTATAGCTTTTTCGTATTCACTTGTGCTTTTAACATTTTTTAAATCTTCTACGAAATCTATCCAGACCTTTGGCCGAAGTTCTAACCATCCTTTCCAGTAAACTCGCCAAAAAATTTCTTGAACAAATTTTTCAACCCTCTGATACGGGTATTTGCTTAATACTTTTTTTGCCACTTCATATTCAGATATCAATCTATGAGTTATATAAGGTGACAAGCAGGAAATATTTTTTCTATTTTGAGGTCCAAAATCAAAATTTCTTTGCGCTGTGTAGACTGAAATATCTTTTTCTATGTAATTTTCTAATATCTCTAAAGCTTCTTTACGTGAAGTTTCAAATTTCATTCATCATCCTCTTCACGCCATCCGTCTATAAACAACTTCCAACCAGCAAACGTAACACATGGGATCCCAACACAAAAACCTAGTAACAACCCATTTTCTCTTCCTAGGTAAATAGCACCAAAATGTGTTGCGGTAATGGGAATAACACAAAGCACTAAGGCAATTATAATTAACCTATCTATATAAGAGGGTCTTTTCATTAAATAGTGTTTCCTTGATCTATTGGTATAGACACTGCTGAGGTAAACCAACAATCTTTACATTCGTTATCACTACCTTTTTCGACATGCCACTCATAGAAAAAAAGTTTTTTTTCTTTAGTTAAAAGTTCAACTCTATAAATATACTTTTCTGATGTGTTTGTTACTAGTTTAATTTTATGAGAAGAATGATTCAACAAAAGACGATACTGCTCACCGTACATCATAATTCTAAATCTTTCGTAAGGACCTGTAAATTTTTTATTTTCAGGGTGCGCAAATAACCAAACTTGTTTTATACCTAGATCTTCAGACAACTTTTCATTATGCTTTAAAGCATTTAATTGAACCTTAACCACATCATAGGGAGTAAATTTTTTAGTTGGCTTAATTATTTTAGCACTTAAACAATTATAAAAATTTAAAAATACTAAAATAATTAATAATTTTTTTAATTCCATATTTTTCCTAGCACTTCATTTCTTTGACATGCTTTTTTATAAGCTAAATATCTTAAAAAGTTTTTTTGATAATACCCTTGGTGATATTCCTCTGCAGGATAAAACTTTTCAAAATTCCATACTAAAGTATATACCTTAGAATTAAATCTATTTTCAATATTTTTTAAAGATTCTTCAATTTTTTTCTTCTGACTAATATTTGAATAAAATGCAACTGACCTGTAGCTTTTTCCTTTATCACAAAATTGTCCAAATTTATCAAACGGATCAATATTTTTCCAAAAAGAATCAAGTAATTTTTCGTACGAAACAATATTAGGGTCATATATAATTTCTATAGCTTCAACATGCCCAGAGTCTTTATAAATAACATCTTCATATGTAGGATTTTTTAAATGTCCTCCTGAGTAACCAGAGATCACATCTTTTACACCTTTGATTTTATCAAAAGATTCTTCCATGCACCAAAAACATCCACCAGCAAAATAAGCTTTTTTATAGTTGTCATATGTATGACTATTAACTGGTGCTAACATTAGAGTAGCTATTATTAAAATTTTTTTCATATATTAAATACTAGAATAGATTTTAAAGAATAAAAGATATATCTTGTCCTTAATGGAAGAAATACCTGATAATGTTTGTGAAGAGTGTAAAAAAGAAGACGAAAGTGTAAAACCGAATTTAATAATGCACGGTTATAAGTTGTGTGATAGCTGTAAATTGTCTAAAAATATTTTTCCAGTTTAGAATCCTTTGAAAAGAACCAGTAATAGAAATAGAAAAAAAGCCTGAAATAACCACGCGATTATTACAACTCCAAAAGACTTCCATAAACTATCATAATCTAGTGCTGACTTAACAGCCACTACCATGCACGCAAGCATCCAAAAAGCTGAACCGACAAAAGTAACTGTCATCAAATCAGGAGTCACTCCAAAAACTCTTATAAGTCCTGGTGCGCTAGAAAATCCTATAGTTCTTAAAAGTTCACCGTGATTACTTTTTGTTTTTGCTCCACCAAATAGCTTTACTCCTACAAAATAAATTATATAAGCCCACACATACCAACTTAGTAATGACATTACAGGAGCTAATAAAAAATTATTTACTCCTAATTGGAGGGCGCCTACACCTGCTGCTAAACTTGATAGAACTACTACTATGCCAGCTTGAATTGTAGCAGTTTTGTCTTTTTCTACCTCTTCATATAACTCTATATCAATTTTGATAGCTCTGAATATTCTATTTATAAATAATGAAATCATTTTATAATTATATTAAAGGTTTTAGTAATCTTAGTATTTTATTATGCAATTTACTATTAGAAGTTGCCAATATATTTCCTCCATTTTCAGCCGGTTCATTCTTCCAATTAGTCACTAATGCACCTGAATTTTTAATTATAGGTATTAAAGGTAAGATGTCATAAGGTTTCAAATTTGCTTCAATTACAGCATCAACTTTTCCTTCAGCAAGCAGGCAATAGTTCAAAGCATCAAATCCAGCAAGCCTAAATGACCATCCAAATTTTTTTATAATTTTTTTTTGCCTCTCATAACTTAGTGTTCCATGAAAGTTTCCAATTATTTTTATTTTTTTTAAATTATTATTATTTGAAGATTTTAAAGTTGATTTTTTTCCATTTTTATAAATATAAGATTTATTCTTATCGTTAATGTAAAACTTATTAAGTTCAGGAAAATTAGCTAAACCAAGAATTGATTTTTCCTTAAAACTCAAACCTATAAGGTTTGACCATGTAGGTGCACCAATTATGAAAGCTCTTGTTCCATCAATAGGATCTATTGACCATTTATAGTCACTCTGAGAGTCAACGTCATCAAACTCCTCACCGATTATAGAGTCTTTGGAAAATTTTTTTTGAATAATTGATCTTATATATTTTTCAAATTCTTTATCGAAATTAGTAACTGGGTCAAAGTCTTTTTTTGATTTTGACTTATTGCCTACTATTAGGCCATTCTTAGATCTTTTGTTATAAAAATTGTTAAGTTTTAGCGGTAGACTTTTTAAGAGGTTATATGGTTTTTTTATTTCCATATGTGTATATAACGTAATTAAATAAAAAATATATATGAAAATATCAAAAAATTTAGAAACAGTTGTTATAGGACTCTTTGCTTCAATAATTATTGGTGTTCTTGCCTTTTTGAGTTTTGAAACATCCACAGGCTTCTATCTGATGTTTTCTTTTGGGTCAACAACTCTAATAGTGCTAGTTTATTTTAAGAGTGAGTTTGCACAACCAGGAAATATTTTCTTTGGCCATTTACTTGGAATAATTATAGGTATTTTATTTAATGAATTAATAGGAATGTCATTTATTTCTTTAGGCTTATCTGTTGGAACAACGGTTTCTTTAATGATATATTTTAAAGTAGTACATCCTCCAGCTGCAGCAAATCCGTTAATAGCTTTGTTTGCTGATACATCAATAAATTATATTGTTTTTCCTGTAGTCACGGGAAGCACTGCTATTATAATATTAGCGGTAATAATAAACAGATATATTTTAAAAAGAAAATATCCTTTGAAATTGCTGTAAAATATATTTTACCGAAAAATAGTTTTAATTGATGAAAATAAAATTCTTATCTTTTTACTAAAGTATTTCTTAACGATTGAGAGAAATAATATTTTTTTTTCAAAATTTATAGAATCGCTTTTTTTTATATTAATATTTTTTTCCCAATAAAGTTGCAGAGTAAAGCTTTCTTCAAATAGTTTTGTAAGTTTTGTTGATGTAGCTATACTTACAAATTTTTCAATCGGTTCAACTCTCTTAGATATTAATAATTGATTTACATCATCATCAAAATTAAACCACCATTTATGACCTAATTCTCCCTCGTTGCCTATTGTTATACTGTCATTAAAATTTGTTGGTAATTCTATATAGCCTGCATCACTAATTCTTTCTACTTCTTTGATAAAGCTATTGGGGTCAGGTATATGTTCAAGTACATGACTTAAAATGACATAATTAAATTCTTTATCATTAAATGGAAGAGGTTTGTTAACTTCAATTTTTGTAAATTTTAAACCTAAGTTTTCGTAATATTTTTTTAAATCAAAAATATCTGCAAAATGATTAGCTTCAGGCCATCTTCCTTCAACGTGGCAACCTAGATCTAAAATTTTTAAATGACTATTTTCTTTCAACCATTTTTTTTGATTAAGTCTATTAGTTCTTCTAATTGGCATTTAATTATTTAAAATAACTATACTTAAATTTAAAATAAAAGCATAGGATGTCCATATAGCGTAAGGCAACATTAAGTAAAAACTTATTTTATCTAGTTTAAAATATATTTTTGTTAAATAAATTATAAAAAATAATATTATAGAGAGATCTAATAAGGCAAAAAATGGCTTATGAAATCCAAAAAATATCACACTCCAAAAACTGTTGAATATTAAATGTATAAAATAAATTTTTAAAATATTTTTATTAGAGTGTTTGATCCAAATTCTCCAAATAGCTATTGACATCATTATATACAGCGAAGTCCAAACTGGAGCAAATACTGAGCTAGGAGGATTAAAACTTGGAAGAATTATTTCTGAATACCATGGTTCTTTAAAAAAAGTAGTAGTTAAACCGCCTATGACTGATGCTGTAAAAGTAATTAACAGTATAAAAATTAAAGATAAATATTTATTCTTAGTCATATAATAAGATATAACTAATTAATGTCTAAAAATCAGAAAAAAGTTTGGATTACAGGTGCTAGTAGTGGAATAGGCAAAGCGCTTGCTGAAAAGTTTGCATCAGAGGGATGGAAAGTGGCAGTGTCAGCTAGAAGAAAAGAAATTTTAGATAAAATGGCAGAAAATGAAAATATTTCTTCCTATCCTTTGGATGTGACCAATCAAGAGCAAATAAAAAATATTTTTGAAAAAATTATCGATGATTTCGATGGTGTTGATATATGCGTTTTTTCTAGTGGAACTTATGATCCAAAACTAGAGCAAGAAATAAATATTAAACAAAATAAATTTGTAATGGAGACTAATTTTTTTGGTGTATTGTATTGTATAAAATCTGTAGAAAAATATTTTAAAGATAAAAAATCTGGTCATATTTCAATTGTTTCATCTATAGCTGCTTACAGAGGTTTACCCAATTCAAGTGGTTACGGACCTTCAAAAGCAGCTTTGACAAATTTGACCGAAAGTTTATATTTTGACTTTAAAAAATACAATGTAAGAGTTTCACTTATTTCACCTGGGTTTATAAAAACACCCTTAACTGATAAAAATGAATTTCCAATGCCTTTTATTAAATCACCAGAATTTGCAGCAGAAAAAATGTTTAAAGGATTGACTAAAAGTAAATCATTTGAAACTCACTTTCCAAAAGAGTTAACATTATTCTTAAAATTTTTAAGAATTTTGCCTTATAGAATTTATTTATTTATGATTGATAAATTTGTTAAACGTTAATCTTTAATGAACATTACTGTAAGTTCAGCAACTTTAATTCCAAACTTAGTCATTGTAGCGCGATTGATGGCAACTCTATCGTCTTGTTTGAAAATCCAATCATCAAAAGTGATTTTGATTTCCTTGCCTTTGACAGGAACTAACAACACATACTCAAATTTAAATGCTGGACCGTATGAATATCCTTTAGCTGTACCGATGACATCACCAGCAGTTCCTTCATAATTATGTTCATCAATTTTATTTATCTTCCATTGTCTGGTTTGGATTTCTCCATCATTCCAATTAAATTTTTCATCTAGTATTAATTGTTTACCATCCCATTTACCATTTAAGTCTGCAGAAAACTGTCTTGTAACTTTTCCAGATCTATTTTGTAAAATACCCCAAGCTTTTATATTTCCAGATAAATAATCTTCAATAATTAATCTTGGTTTTTGATCTTTAAAATCTGATGGTTTCATATTATTTCCAGAACAATTAGTTAATAAAATTAGAGTAAAAAAGGCAAATAAAATTTTCATACTTGTTTACTTATTGCATAATGAAAACTGAATCAAATCAATATTTTTAGACTTAAACCCTGCTTCACAATATGAGAAGTAAAAATCCCATATTTTTTTAAACGATTGATCAAATCCTTGTTTAGATATATCGTTCCAGGATCTAATAAAATTTTCTCTCCATTCTTTTAATGTATTTGAGTAATGTAAACCGTATGACTTGTGATCAGTCAGCTGTAAGCCAGAATTCTTTGAATAATTTTTAATTGATTGAAGAGATGGTAAAAATCCTCCAGGAAAGATATGTTTTTGAATAAAGTCTTCATTTTTTCTATATCTATCAAAAAGTTCGTCTTTTATAACTATTGCCTGCACTGCACCAATACCACCTTTTTTTAAGTTATCTTTTATTGTAGAAAAATATTTATCCAAATATTTTTCTCCTACTGCCTCTATCATTTCAATAGAAGCAATAGAGTCATATTTACCTTTCACATCTCTGTAATCTAAAAACTTAATATTAACTTTTTCATTTAACCCAGCTTTGAATATTCTTTTTTTTGCAAATTCTAATTGTTTTTTTGAGATGGTAATACAATCTAATTTTATGTCATGATTTTTAGCCAAGTGTTCTGCAAAACCTCCCCACCCACATCCTATTTCTAATATTTTATCGCCAGGTTTAGGTTTTATGAATTCAATTAATTTGTTATATTTATTTAGTTGTGCATTAGCTAAGTCATCTTCTGGTTTATTAAATATTGCACTTGAGTAAGTTAATGTTTTATCTAACCATATTGAAAAGAATTCATTTCCTAAATCGTAATGTTGAGAAATATATTCTTTACTTTTGTTTTTGGTATTAGAATAAAAAATATTTTTAATTATATTTTTAACAAATACATTGTTTAAGATTCCAGAAAATCTATGAGTAAGTTCTATATTTTTAGCGGTAAGTTCTATCAAGCTAGTTAAGTTTGAAGTAGAAAATTCATCTTTTACATAAGATTCTGCAAGTCCTGAACTTCCTCCTTTAAGAATATTAAAATAAAATTTATGGGTATTAATCTTAATATCTGCCCTATTTCCCGCAGTTGAGTCTCCAAATATTTTTTCTTCACCGTTATAATTAGTTAGTTTTAAACTTCCATTTTTGATGCCAATTAGTTTATTTTTAATAAAATTTTCAGCTAATTTATATGGAATTAAATTCATTTTTCTAAAGAGACGTTATTTTTTATTTTTTTATTTCTTTTTTGAAATATAGCACCTTTTTTCCAAAGACGTAATGCTTCAAAGTGTATTGCTATAATAATTTTAAAGGTCATTAAAGGATGGGTAAATAAGTTTATTATTAATTGTTTTGCAGTAAAGTCTTGCTTAATACCATATTGAGATGCAACTAAGACTTTATCTTTTTTATCGGTTTGTTTAATTAATACTCTTAATTGCTCATCAGGTTCTGAAAGTCTAAAATAATAGTCAGTTTCCATTTCAATAAACGGTGAAACATAAAACTTTTTATCACAATATTGATTAATAATTTTCGATTTTTGATTCACTAAAAAAATGTAAGTATGCTGCTCGTTAAATGTATTCTTAACTTCATACATAATAGCTTTTAGTTTGCCCAACTCATAACAGTAAAAAATACTAAGAGGATTAAATACATATCCAAATATTCTTGGAAAACAAAGTAATTTAATTTTTGATATTTCTAAATTTATATTATTTTTTTTTAATTGATTTTTGACCCAATTTGATAAATTAGTACCATCACGATCTCCATGATCCCGATTATAAAAACTCAGCAAATTAAATTTATTGAATGAGAAAAAAGTTAACTTTTTATGAAGATCGTCTAATTCGTTTAAATCAAATAAAATAGAAAAAGTTTTATAAGAAAAAAAATGCTTTACTGGCTTAAATCTTTTATGTGTTACAAACCCTTTGTATATGCAAGTTTCCATCTAAATTTTAAAAAGTTTCATCATCTCAAGACTGGATTTTAAACCATCTTCATGAAATCCATAGCCGAAATAACTACCACAAAACCAAGTTCTTTTTATGCCTTGAAGCAAATAAAGTTCTTTTTGCAATTTAAAAGTTGTTGAATTAAAAAAAGGATGAGTAAAATTTAATTTTTTTATAATACAGTTTTTATCTATTTTATGAATTGGATTTAATGTTAAAAAATAATTTTCTTTTATATTTAAATTTTGTAATTGGTTTAACCAGTAGGTTACACATGTACTACTTAAATCATTTTTTGAAATAGAGTTCCAACTAGACCACGCTGATTTTTTTTGAGGCATTAAAGTCGTGTCGGTGTGTAGGTATGCTGTATTTGAAACATATTTAAACTCTTTCAAAATTTTATTTTCTTCTACTGATGGATCGCTCAGTAAACTCAAGCTCTGGTCTGCATGAGTTGCCAAAACAACATTGTCATAGTCTAAATACTCACTTCCAAAAGTTAATCTTATATTGTTATCGGTTCTAGTAATTTTATTTACTTTATAATTTTTAAAATACTCTCCGCTTATAGTCTGTAAAACTTTATTTACATATGTTCTACTTCTATCAGATACTGTAAACCATTGAGGCCTATTTTTTAATCTAAACAACCCATGGTTTATAAAAAAGTTTAAAAACAATTTTAAAGGCATTTCTTTTGCTTTTGAAAAAGGCATGGACCAAATAGCTGCTACCATAGGTACGATATGAAAATTTACGAAATATTTTGAATAAGCATTTTTTTTTAAATACCCTCCCAATGTTTCATTCTCAATATTTTTACTAAGTAATGATGGAGCTATTTTATAAAAAGAAATAATTTCTTTAATCATTTTTAAAAAACTTAGGTTCAAAAAATTAGACCTATTAGCAAATAAAGCCTTTAAACCTTTGCCGCCATACTCAATATTGCTACCTTTAACTGAAACAGCAAAAGACATATTACTTTTTTCGTAAGGAACATTTAGCTCTTTAAAAAAATTTAACAAATTGGGATAAGTAAGTTCATTAAATACTATAAAACCTAAATCAACAGATACGGTCTTGTTATTAACTTTAATATCGTATGTATAAGAGTGACCGCCAAATCGATCTTCCTGCTCAAACAAATCTACTTTATATTTTTTCGATAAATAATGTGCTGCTGATAAACCTGAAATACCTGATCCAATAACTGCTATTTTCATTAGAAATTTTATGCAGCTTCTTCTTTGTACTCATCCATTGAAGGGCACGAACACACAAGATTTCGATCACCATAAACATTGTCAACTCTAGCTACAGGTGCCCAATACTTATTATTTTTTAAATACTCACTAGGAAATGCTGCTTCCTCTCTTGAATATTTATGTTTCCAATCATTTGATGCTAATTCAAGATATGTGTGTGGTGCATTTTTTAATGGGTTATCTAATTTGTCAAATCTATTGGTTTCAACGAGGTTGATTTCTTTTCTAATCTTTATTAAGGCATTGCAAAACTTATCAATTTCTTCAAGATTTTCACTTTCCGTTGGCTCAATCATGATTGTTCCAGCAACTGGCCAAGACATGGTTGGTGCGTGATAACCAAAATCAATTAATCTTTTTGCAATATCTTCTTCAGAAATTCCAGAGCTAGCTTTGATTGGTCTAATATCAATAATACACTCATGAGCAACGTTACCATTCTTTCCGGTGTATAAAACTTTATAATCTTTTGAAAGTTTTTTAGAGATGTAATTTGCATTTAAAATAGAAATTTGTGAGGCTTTTTTTAATCCTTCTGCACCCATCATTTTAATATACATCCAAGAAATTGGTAGAATACTTGAACTACCCCATGGAGCTGCCGACACTGCCCCCATGCCATTTAATGGACCTGACTCTTTAATCACCTCATGAGTTGGTAAAAATTCTGCTAAATGTTTAGCACAAGCAATCGGACCCATTCCTGGCCCACCACCTCCATGAGGAATACAAAATGTTTTATGTAAATTGATATGACAGACGTCTGGACCAAATCTGCCTGGTTTTGCTACCCCCACTAAAGCATTTAAATTAGCTCCATCCATATAAACTTGACCGCCCTCGCTGTGGATAATTTCACAAATCTCAATTATTTTTTCCTCAAACACACCATGCGTTGAAGGGTATGTAACCATTAAAGCAGCAAGATCTTTAGAATATTTTTGTGCTTTATTTTTTAAGTCTTCAATATCTACATTTCCGTCTTCATCACAACTTACGACAACTACTTTCATTCCACACATTTGAGCGCTAGCAGGATTAGTTCCATGCGCTGAATCTGGAATTAAACAAACATTTCTGTTACCTTGTTTGTTATATTTGTGAAATTTTCTAATTGTCATTAATCCAGCATATTCTCCTTGTGCTCCTGAATTTGGCTGTAAAGATACAGCTTCAAAACCAGTAATTTCTTTTAAATCATTAATTAAATCATTGAACAATATTTTATATCCTTCCATTTGTTCAGTGGGAACGAAGGGATGAGGCAAAGAAAATTCCTTCCAAGTAATAGGGATTAACTCAGAAGTTGCGTTTAATTTCATGGTACAGGAACCTAGGGCAGTCATAGATCTATTTAATGCGATATCACAGTCTTCTAATTTCTTTAAATATCTAAGCATTTCAGTTTCTGAGTGATATTTATTAAAAACTGGATGAGTTAAAAATTTTGAACTTCTTAAAAGTTGTTTTGGTAAATTTTCCAATTCTACCTGTGAATTCTGGGTAACTCGGTGAGTGACACCAAAAATTTTAAGTAAAATATTAACATCTTCTATCTTTTTAGCCTCATCAAAAGCAACTGAAAGAGTTTCTTTATTTACTTTTCTAAGATTAATTTTTTCTTTAATAGCAGCACCAAAAACTTCACTTGTTTTATCATTCGTTTTTATTGTTACCGTATCAAAAAAATGGTCTGAATGAATTTTATAACCACCTTTTTTTATGCCTTCAGCAAATAATTTTGCTAACTTGGAGGTTCTATTTGCAATTTTTAATATTCCTTTTGGGCCATGGTAAATTGCATATGCAGCAGAAATGATCGCTAATAATGCTTGAGCTGTACAAATATTACTAGTCGCTTTGTCTCTTCTTATATGTTGCTCTCTTGTTTGAAGTGATAGTCGATAAGCTTTTTTTCCATGTCTATCAACTGAAACTCCTATAATTCTGCCAGGCATAGATCGTTTAAATTCTTCTTTAGTAGCAAAAAAAGCTGCGTGTGGTCCGCCATAACCCATTGGTATTCCAAATCTTTGCGCACTTCCTACTGCTATATCTGCACCCAGTTCTGCTGGTGTCTTTAATTTTGCTAAAGATAATAAATCACTTATTAAAATTACTTTTCCATTTTTTTTATGAATTTGACTTATAGTTTCGCTTGGATCTTCTACTTCTCCTAAGGTACCAGGGTAAGCTAAAACTCCACAAATTAAATTATCTTTTACTTTTGATAAATGTTCTTTTTCATTTCCAATAAGTAACTCTAACCCAAAAGGCTCTGTGCGTGTCTTGATGAGATCGATTGTCTGTGGATTGCAAGAATTTGAAATGAAGATTTTATTTGACTCACTTCTATCTAATCTTTGGCAAAGACCAACAGCTTCAGCGGCCGCTGTGGCTTCATCTAATAGTGACGCGTTAGCTATATCCATTCCTGTCAGATCAATAATTAATTGCTGAAAATTTAAAAGCATTTCTAAACGACCTTGGGCAACTTCTGGTTGATAAGGTGTGTAGGAAGTATACCAACCGGGATTTTCTAAAATATTTCTTAATATTACATTTGGTGTAAACGAGTTGTAATAACCCATTCCAATAAAATTCCTAAATATATTATTCTTTTTTGAAATAGATTTTAATTTTTTTAAGGCATCATTTTCAGATAAGGGAGCATCAATTTTTAATTCATCTTTGAGTAAAATTTTTTCTGGTACCGTATTTTTCATCAAATCTTTTAAAGTTTTATAACCAACAGCTTCAAGCATTTTAGCTTGTTCATCTTCTGCAGGACCAATATGGCGGTATATAAACTCTTTTGAATTATCGTCTATCATTTAACTTGGATTCTCCGCTACAAATTTATCATATTCTGCTTTAGACATCAGTAAGTCTAATTCAGATTTATCTTTAATTTTAATTTTAAAAAACCAGCTAGTTCCCTCTGGATCTGAATTTACGCTTTCAGGGGTGTCCACAATTATTTTATTTCCTTCAGTGATTTCGCCTGAAATAGGAGAATACACATCACTCGCAGCTTTAGTAGACTCTACTACTGCAGCTTGACCATTTTTTTCAACTGATTTACCACTTTCAGGCACTTCAACAAATACAATATCTCCTAACATTTCAGTAGCATGTTTAGTGATGCCAACAGTTGCGATATCGCCATTTAATTCTATCCACTCATGCTTTTTTGAAAATTTTTTTTCACTCATAATATTCCTTTCTTATTTTACGTAACTTTTTTTATAAAATGGAAGTGCAGATATTGTGGCATTATACTTTTTTCCTCTAACTTCAATTTTAATTTTATTTCCTATCTCTGAATAATCTAAATTAATATAACCCATAGCAACAGGAGCATTTACGCTAGGTCCAAATGTTCCGCTAGTTATTTTTCCTATTTCTTTATCTTCCATAGAAAATATTTTCGTTCCCTCTCTAGCTATAATTCTACCTTCAGGCAAAATACCAACTCTAATTTTAGAGCAACCATTATCTATAATATTTTTAATTTTTTCCCAACCGTTAAACCCGCCTTCTTCTCTTCTTTTTTTAGCAATAGCCCATTTTAAATTGGCTTCTATAGGATTAATTTCTTCATTTAGATCATGGCCATAAAGACATAATCCAGCTTCTAATCTCAATGTATCTCTAGCGCCTAAACCTATAGGTTTTACTTTATTGCTAACGAGAAGTTTAGTTAAGTTTTCAACTTTATTATTAGGTACTGAAATTTCAAAGCCATCTTCACCAGTATACCCTGATCTGGTAATATAAATCGTCACGCCAGCAAATTTAAAATTGCCGCCATTCATAAATTTTAATTTTGATACGTTAGGAATTAATTTTTCTAAAATTGTAACTGCTTTAGGCCCTTGCAAAGCTATAAGAGACAAATCTGAATTTAAATAATTCTTATGCTCTGAGCTTAAATACTTTGAAATTTGTTTTACATCATTTTCTTTGCAGGCAGCATTTAAAATAATACAGAATCCTTTTTCAGTTCTGGTAATGATTAAATCATCAATAATTCCACCGTTGTCATTTAGTAAAAATGAATATTTAGATTGATTTAATTTTAGTGAACTTAAATCGGCAGGGATAATTTTTTCTAATGCTTTATCTAAAGTTTGATTACCCTCTAAAAAAAATTGACCCATATGAGAAACGTCAAAGAAGCCAGCATAAGTTCTTGTAGAAATATGTTCTTTTACTATCCCGTCAGAATACTGTATTGGCATTTCATAACCAGCAAAAGGAACAAATTTTGCTCCAAGGTTTTTATGATAATTATATAAAGCTGT
>MDSV01150638.1_pt1 | contig 14378 bp, 14 predicted proteins | sample 810851 | NCBI WGS metagenome assembly MDSV01 (sample SAMN05326640, study PRJNA326480) | marine metagenome | isolation source: seawater | place: Atlantic Ocean: North East | collected 2012 | reverse complement strand
AATCAAGTTAATTAAAAAAAGTAAACTTCTTTAAGGTTAAAACTTCATGAGTAAAAATAATATTTTAATTAATGGGTTTGGAAGAATAGGAAGAGCAATTTTAAGGAAACTATCAAATAAAAAATTTGTAAATAAAATTTACATTAACGATCTAAATGAAGATTTTGATAACCGTACTTACATTTATAACTATGATAAGCTGGTTAATATCTATAAAAGATTTCCAAAAATTATAAAGAAAAATAATAATTATTTTATAAACAAAAAAAAAATTTTTTTTCTTAAAAAATTGAAAACTATTGACCTATACAAATTCAAAGATGTAAGACATATAATTGATTGCACTGGTGTATCAAGTAATTCTAATGAATTAATAAAACTTGCTAAAAAAAATAAAAGATTGAAATTTTTTTTCACATTTGATCATCCAATTTCTGAAATTACTTTAGTTTTAGGTGCTAATGAAAAACTCTTAAAATCAAATCATAGATTTGTAAGTACCAGTATTTGCGACGCCACTGCTATAGCCCCATTTTTGAAAATAATAGACAATAATTTTAAAATTTCACATGGAAACATAACAACGGTTCATCCAGTTTTAAACTACCAAAATATATTAGATGGACCTTCCGCTTCTTGGTCCTTTCCAGGAAAGACTTACAGTCACTATTCTTTAGGAAGAGGGATGTTGGATAATTTGATTCCAAAACCAACAACAGCAATTAAAGTAACTGGAAAGTCTTTACCAACTGTTAATTTAAAAAATATTAATTCTTTTAGCTATAGAGTTCCAACAAGTATAGTCGGATCTGCAGACATAAGTTTGATTTTAAAAAAAGATTTTTCTGTCGATCGATTACTTAAACTAATTGAAATTGAGAAAAAAAATCAAAAATACAATATATTTGATATCAATCATTTACCAAAAGTTTCGAGTGATTATTTTGCCAGTGATTATTCACTAATTTATGATCACTCTTGGACATCAAAACAGAAAAATATGTTACATGCTGTTTTATGGTATGATAATGAAAATGGATATGCTTCTAGAGTAGTTGATCAGGTTGAGCTAGCAGCAAGAATGAGTTAAAAAAAATATGATCGGAACTTTTACACTTAATGGCTGCGTACAAATAACAAAACTTTTATCAAAAAATTTTGATTTTTTAATAATTGATAGAGAACACGGTTTACACTCTTTTGAAAGTGTAAAAAATCTTCTAAATTCTGCTGATAAAAATTGTTTAAAATTAGTAAGAACATCTTCTTCGAATAAAGTTGAAATACAAAGAACTTTAGAGACAAATCCTGATGGAATTATGATTCCTCAAATCTCTAGTTTTACCGACGCGGAAAAAGCCATAAAATTTTCTTTGTATTCACCTCAAGGATCAAGAGGTCTAAGCCCCTACACTGAAGGTTTTGAATTTCATCATTCAAATAATCAGAACAAAATGGATCATATAAATAAAAAACTATTTATAGGATTATTAATTGAAGGGAATGAGGGGATAAGGTCAATCGACCAAATAGTGAATAAATTGAATAAAAAAATATCTTTAATCTACTTTGGTTTATATGACTTTTCTGCATCTCAAAATCTTAAACCTTCATGGAATAACAAAAAAATTATAAATGCCGCCAAAAAAATTATAAATTCGTGTAAAAGAAAAAAAATTAAAGTTGGTTCAATAGCTAGAAATCTTAAAGAAGTTTCTCTTTTAAAAAAGTATGGTTTTGAATTTATAGTTTATCAAAACGATACTGGTATAATTTCAGAAGCAATCAAAAATATAAAAAATAAGTGAAAAAATGTCTTTTAATAACTGACGTTGTAAAAGAGGTTGGTCTTGAAAAAAAAATTCTTTCAAAATTCAATATTATCTTTAAAAAGATAAATGATTTAACCAAAAAAGATTTTTTAAAAATTGATGGCATATTAACAGGTCATGAGATCATTTTTGATGAAAAGTTGTTAAGAAAATTTTCAAATTGTAAAGTGATAGTTAGATACGGAGCAGGATATAATAATATTGATATTAATAAAGCAAGAGATATGAAAATAAGAGTTTTTAATGTTCCAGACTACGGCACTAATGAAGTTGCTGATGTTGCTATCGCAATGACAATGTCGTTACTAAAAAATCTAAATGAATTTTATTTTAACATTTTAAAAAAAGATAAATTAAAATATTGGAATTATGAAAGCGGGTATATACACAGAAGATTATCAAAATTAAAAATAGGTGTAGTTGGACTAGGAAGGATTGGCAAATCTTTTGCTAGTAGATTTAATTCACTTGGATCAAGTATTTATTTTTATGACCCGTACGTAAAAAATAAAAAGTTTAAAAAAATTAACTCTCTAGGTAAGCTTTTTTCTATTTGTGATGTCATCTCCTTACATGTTCCCTCTACAAAAGTAACAAAATTTTTTATAACTGACAAACTTTTAAATAAAACAATGAAAAAAATAATTTTAATCAATACTGCTAGAGGGGACCTCATTAAACAAAAAACAGTAATTAAAGGTTTAAAAAGTGGAAAAATCCTGTGTTATGGTGCTGATGTTTTAGAGAAAGAACCAATAAATTTTAAAGATAAATTTTTTCAATTAATTAAAAAAAAAGAGTTTCAGTCTAGAGTTATAATTACACCACATTCAGCTTTTTATACTAGAGAGTCATTTTTTGATTTGAGATTTAAAGCATGTAAAATAATGAACTCTTTCTTATTGAAAAATAGTTTGAAAAATTGTGTGAACAAATAATATATGTATAATCTTAAGTTTTTATGAAAATTGTAGCAGTAATTCCAGTCAAAGAAATTTCAGAAAGAGTTAAAAATAAAAATTTTAGAAGCTTTAATAAGAATTCCTCTCTTATTGATTTGTTAATTTCTAAATTAAAAAAATGTAAAGATATATCTAAAATTTATATTTCTTCGAATTCAGAACTTGTCAAAAAAATTTCTGTTAAAAAGAAATGTAAATATCTTCATAGGGATATAAAATATTGCAACAATATAACCCCTTGGAGCGAAGTTATATATCATGTAGTTGACTCAATTCCTGAAGACGATAATACGATATTAATGTGGTGTCATACTACAACACCAATGTTTGATAGCTATAAAGAAGCGATTAAGATTTTTAAAAATAAAAAATTCAAAAATGATGGGTTAATATCCGTAGAAAAATTTAAAAGATTTTTAGTGACAGATAAAAAAATTCCTCTTAATTATGCATGGGGCGTTTGGCATCCCTATTCACAAAAATTGAACAATCTTTATTCAATAACAGGAGCTTTATTTATGATGAAAATTAAACATTTTAAAACAAATAGATATGTTATCTCAAAAAATCCTTATTACCTTGAAACAAAAAGCTTTGAGGGGTTCGATATTGATACCTTAGAGGAGTTTAAACTTGCACAACTTATTTACAAAAACAAGAATAAATTAAAGTAAACTAGAATTATTTAGAATTTTATTTAAAGTTACAAATAAATCAAAATCCAGAATATTTAAAGAATAGTGAAAAATTGGCTTAAGACAAGAAAAGCTTACATTAACTGGCTTTCCCAAACAAGATTGAGAAGAGAGTTCTCGGAAAAGATAACTTTCGATGAGTTATCACTCTGGTGGGCTACTAATCTAATGGATAAAAATAATAGAAGTGACACAAAATGGTATGAAAACTTAAACAAAAAAATTAATAATAAAAATTTTTCCAAAATTAATACAAACTACATAAAACTTTTTATTAAATTATTACTAAGATTCTTTTTTAAAATATTATCAATTTTTCTTATAAAATTAATTTTACCAAATGATTTTTCTAAATTTAAAAAGAAAAAAACTAAAGATTGCTTTTATTCCCTTTTGATAAATATAGTTGATTTCAAGGGAAAGTATATAGACCGGCAATACGGTTTAGTGAGTTTAAAAAAAAAGGATGAAAAAGGTTATATTATAGAGATACCTGAAAACATAGTTTTATTCAAAAAAATTTTTTCAATTAAAAAAAAATTAAAGAATGTTCAATTAGATTATTTGATTTTAAATTCTAATTTGAAAATATGGGATATATTTAAAGTTTATTTCAAAATAAGCTATTTATTTTTCAAAGTTTTGAAAATTATAAATAAACATAATTATTTCATAATCGATAAACAAGATTGTAAAGAAATTTTAGAAGAAAAATTGATATCATCTTTTTTTGGACCTATTCAAGATCAAATTTTAAAAGGTATTGCTTTAAAAAGATGTATAGATTCAATCGAGCCGAAAAATTTTATTAATAATTTTTGTTTTTATCCTCAAGCAAGGACTCTTTATTTTTACTCTAGTAAAAGTAATATGAAAAACAATATAAACGTAAATCATGCGATCTATTCTGAACAAAATATAGTTTGGAATTTTAATAAGAAAGATTTTTTAAAAAATAACTTCAAGTATTATTCACCTCACCCCGATATTTTTTTTTGCAAAGGTGATAAAGATTACAAACAGTTAAAAAAAATCTTTAAAAGTAAAAAAATTTATAGGATAGGTTGTTTAAAGACTGAGATTAGACCTTTTACATTTATGAAACGAAAATCAAATATCTTAAAAAAAAAGAGAGAAAAACAAATCCTTACAGTTTTAGCTGGGGAAACTGACTGGAAGTCAATTGTAAAAATATTGAATAAATGTAATTTAGAAAATTTTAAAATTTATCTGGAACCGCACCCGCTCAATAAAAAAAATACAATAGAGTTTTTCAAACAAAATTTAAAGTCACCTTTTACAGAAGGTGAAACTGTAGATAAGTCTAAACTACTTCGAATAAGCAACTTCATTCTTTTTGGTGATACTCAATTAGGTGTAGAGTTAGCTATGAAAAACTTCAACGTTATCAGAGTTTACGACTCAGATTATATCCCTCAATATGATATTAATAATGAAATTCCTACAGCTTGTAATGAGAAAAGACTAACTTATTTATTAAATAAAAAAAAATTACACAGAAATGTTAAACAAATAGAAAAAAATTATTTTTATAAATATGATTTTAAAGCTAGTAATCGATTGCAAAAAATTTTGGATAATTTGTAGTATAATGATGAAATATGATATTAGAAAATTTATGAGAAATTAAAGGTAAAAAAATGAGTAAAGACGTATTTATAGAAGGAGTAAAAATAATAAAAAAAAATGTTATCTCAGATGATAGAGGTAAGATACTACACATGCTAAAATCAAGTGATGATAATTTTCAAAAATTTGGAGAGGTATATTTTTCATATGTATATCCAAATAAAATTAAAGCTTGGCACATACACAAAAGGATGACTTTAAATTATGTTGCTGCTTATGGAAGAATAAAATTAGTGCTTTTTGACGATAGAAAAAATAGTAGTACTTTTGGATTAATCCAAGAAATTTTTCTCTCAAATGAAAACCATTTATTAGTTAGTATTCCCCCTATGATATGGAATGGTTTTACGCCTGCTGACGATAATTTAGCAATATTAGCTAATTGTTCCGATATACCTCATGATAAAACGGAAATAATAAGATTAAATTATGATGATCCGAAATTTCCTTACAAATGGAATAAATCATAATGAAATGTGTAATTTTAGCAGGTGGAAAAGGGACTAGAATTTCTGAATTATCTAAAAGTATCCCTAAGCCAATGATCAAAATTTTGGGAAAACCTATTATTTTGAGAATAATAATGCACTATTACAAATTTGGATTTAAAGATTTTATTATCGCTGCAGGATATAAAAAAAAAATTATAACTAATTATTTTAAAAATAAAAAAATTAGGGATCTTAAAATCAAAATTATAGATACTGGCTTAAATACTATGACAGGCGGTAGACTAAAAAGATTATGGAAATATCTCCAAAATGAAACATTTATGCTTACTTATGGCGACGGATTAAGCAATGTAAATATAAGAAAATTAGTAAACTTTCACAAAAAAAATAAAAGAATAGCAACTTTGACCGCAGTAAGGCCACCTGCAAGATTTGGCGCGATACGAATGAACGGAAATAAAATAAAATATTTTAAAGAAAAATCAAAATTAGATGTAGGATGGATAAATGGTGGTTTTTTTGTATTTGAAAGTAAAATTTTTAAATACATTAAAGGTGATAAAACTTTCCTAGAAAGAGAACCTCTACAAAAAATTTGTAAGAGCGGCGAATTAAATGCTTTTAGACATGAAGGATTCTGGCAGTGCATGGATACAATTAGAGATAAACAAATTATTGAGGAAATATTAAAAAATAAATGAATTTATTCGTTACCGGATCAAATGGATATATTGGAAGAAACTTTATAGAAAAAGCTGCAAAAAAAGGAATTAAAATATTTGCAGTTACTAGAAAAAAAAATAATAAAAAGATTAAAAATGTTAAATGGTTAGTAGGTAAAATTGATAAAAATTGGCCTCAATTAGCTATAAGCGATATTTTATTACATTTTGCAACTGTAGGAGCATACGATAAAAATATAGATATAGCGAAAACTTACGAATTCAATGTAATAAAATCATCAAAACTAATATTAAACGCTATTAACAATAATTGTAAGAAGTGGATTATTATTTCTACAAATAAAGAAGATAAAATAGAAAAATTAAAAAAATTAAAAAAAATCAAAAACACTTTTTCTAAAGATTTACACTTTAATTACGCTTTAACAAAATATATTTTTAGTGATATTTGCAAAACTTACTCAAAAATTTTTAATACCAAATGTAGAGTCCTTAGGTTATTCCATGTCTATGGAAATGATGAGCCTAAATTTAGATTATGGAAGCTTTTAAATTATCACTCTAAAAATAATTTAGATCTTAAAATGTCTCCAGGTTTACAAAAATATGATTTTGCTCACGTAGATGACGTTGTAACTGGCTTGATTGATGCTCTTAATTTTAAAAAAAGAGATAAAAAATTTCCACAAGAATGGGATTTTGCGACAGGTAGAAGTATGTCAGTTAAAACATTTGCTCAAAAAATTTGGAAAAAAAATAAAGCGAAAAGTAAAATTCTTTTCTCTAAAATTAAAAATTTTGATAAAGAAAATTATCTCCCGAATAAAAAACAACTTTGGAAAATTAAATTTAGAGAACCATAAAATGAGCAAAAGAAAAACTGCAATTATACTATGTGGGGGGTTAGGCTCTAGATTAGGAGCTCTTAGCAAAAAAATTCCTAAAAGCATGGTTAAAATTAACAATTACCCAATTCTTTGGTTCATAATAAAGAATCTTATAAGAAATTCTTTTAATCACCTAATTTTACCTATTGGTTATAAAGGAAACTTAATAAAAAATTATGTCAGAAAAAATTTTAAAAATAAAAATATTGATATTGAAATAATTGACACAGGAAAAAATACGAAAATTGCAAAAAGAATTTTTTTGGTAAAAAATAGAATTAAATCAGAAAATTTTTTACTAATTAATGGAGATGCAATATTTGATTTCAATTTAAAAAAAATTTACGAAGATCATGAAAAAAATTTATATAGTATGACATTTATAGGCTGTGAAAATCGACTAGCTTATGGAACAATTGGAATTATAGGTAAAAAAATTGTAAATTTTGAGAGAAATATTACTTTCAATTCAGTAAAAACAAAAAATAACTCAAGATTTACTGCCTATGTTTATTCAGGGATGTCTATTATTAATAAAAAAGTGCTAAAAATTAATTTTAGAGACTTTACTAATTTTGAAAAACAGCTTTATCCAAAAGTTATCAAAAAACATAAGTGTAATTTTAAAGATTTTAAAGGATTTTGGCACTCAATTGATAATATAAAGGATATAGATAGCACAAAAAAAAAATATGACTTTATTATATTTAATGGAATTAAAAGATTAACAAGAAAATTAAATGCGAGATAAATTTTGGAAAAATAAAAGAGTATTTATTACCGGTCATACAGGTTTTAAAGGAAGTTGGCTTACTTTACTTCTACATAGTTTAGGAGCAAAAGTTGTTGGTTTTGCTCTTAATCCAATTTCTAAACCTTCTTTTTTTGATGATTTAAATTTAGGAAAGTATCTTGTTAAGGATATAAGGCAAAATATAAATGATCTATCAAAACTTAAGAGAGCAATTAAAAATTTTCAGCCCTCTATAGTTTTTCATTTAGCAGCACAATCGAGTGTACTAGTTAGTTATCAAAAACCTCTCGAAACAATTTATTCAAACGTAGTTGGAACTACAAACTTACTAGAGTCAATAAAAAGAGTTAAATCTGTTAAGTCAGTAATTATTGTTACCACGGACAAAGTTTATTTAAACTTAGAAAAAAAGAAAAAATTTAAAGAAAACAGTAGGTTAGGTGGATTTGATCTTTATAGCTCAAGTAAAGCAGCTTGTGATATTATATCGCAAAGCTATATAAAATCTTTTTATTCGAAAGTTAACTGTGGAATATCTATTGTCAGATCTGGTAATTGTATTGGAGGAGGAGACTGGACCAAAGATCGTATTATAAAAGATTGCGCCGAGTCTTTTGCTAAAAACAAAAGATTAATTATTAGAAGTCCTAATGCCACAAGGCCTTGGCAACACGTTTTGGATCCAATTTTTGGTTATTTAAAGCTGTCTAAAAAAAATTTTAATAGTAGAAAATTTAATGGGGCGTGGAATTTCGGGCCTAACTTAAAAAATAATTTAAAAGTAAAACATATAGTTTTAATTGGAAAAAAAATATTTAATTCAAATTCTAAAATATATTTAAAGAAAAGAAAATTTTATGAGTCTGAAAATTTGGCGCTTGATAGCTCTAAAGCTAAAAAACTTTTAAATTGGACAACTAAAGTAAGTGATAAAAAATCTTTAAATATGACATTTGAATGGTACAAACTTTTTTATAAAAGCAAAAATAAAAATGACATATTAAATCTTTCTTCAAATCAAATTAAATTTTTTAAGTCTAAACATAAAATATAACAATGCTACTATCTGTATGTATACCTACCTATAATAGGCCATTAAGTCTGGTAAATTGTCTTAATTCTTTTTTTAAACAAAAAAAACTTAACAAAAAAGATTTTGAGATTTGTATATCCGATAATTGTTCTAAGTATAATATTGCTAATGTTATAAGGCCTTTTAAAAAAAGATTAAACATTCGTTATAACAAAAATAAAAAAAATCTTGGTTTTGCTATGAATGTATTAAAAGTATCTTTGATGGCTAAAGGAAAATTTATTTGGTTTTTAGGAGATGATGATCTAATTGTAAATAATTCAATTAACTATTTAACGAAGCTAATTAAATCTCACAATGACGTTGATTTTTTTTTTATTAATTCTTATTATCTAGATAAATCTCACTTAGACAAGCACACTAAACCATTCAATATAAAATTTTTACCAAAAAAAATGAAAACACATTCTCCAATGAAAAAGAACAAAAAAACGAAATTTTTTCAATTAATTGATCATAGAGTGTGTTTTGATTATTTATTAGGGTTTTATGTTAACGCGTTTAGAAGAGAACTTTGGTGTAATAATTTAAATGTGATTAATAAGAAATTGATGAAAACCCCAGGCACATGGTCAACTTTTGATAATACTTGTTTTTTTATAAGAATATTTTGTTCAGCATTTAAAAATTCCAATGCTTTTATTTGCGCAAAACCATTAAGTGTAAATTTAAGTGGCTTCAGAGAATGGTCGAATCTTTACCCTTTTGTAGAAATTGTGAGGCTTCCCGAAGCTTTAGATTATTATAGGAGTGAAGGTATGAATTTTTGGCAGTACGCTTACACAAAAAACTATTCCCTAAGAAATTTTTTTAATTATTTTTTTAAAATATTGATAGGAGGAAAAAAAATGGGATTAAATTACATTAACTTTAAAAATCATTTCCTTAAAAATTTAATTTACCCGAATGCTTGGTTTTCTATATTTTATTACATTTGGAGAAAGGTAAAATTAGAAGTAATTAGATGAACTGTTTAATTTGCAATAAAAGTGAAAATGTAAAATTTCTTGATGAATATAAGCTAGAAATAAAAGAGGATGAAAATTATTTTAAAGATGCAAAGATTTACAGATGTAAAAATTGTAACTTTAGTTTTGTATCTCCTATGCCTTCTAACGAGTCTATAGACTATTTTTATAAAAATATTTATCGATCAGATGGTAGACCGCCATATCTTGTAAGTGAAAATTATGAAGATCAAATAAAACATTATTTGGAGAATAAAAATTTAAGTTACTTGCTGTATCTCACAAGTTTAGTTGATTTAAAGAAAATCAAAAACTTATATGATTTTGGAAGCGGAGATGGAGATCTTGGTTATGCTTTAAAAAAAAAGTTTCCACAACTCAATCTATTTTGTACCGAGGGAGATAATGAATGTGAAAGAATTTTAAAAGATAGAGGTTTTACTAATTTAAAAAACTTCTCAAAAATTGAAAAAAAATTTGATTTGATTATTACAACTCATTCTTTAGAGCATTTAACAAATATAAATGACACATTTAATAAATTTAGTGAAATGTTAAGTCCGAATGGTTTTATTTTTTTTGAGGTTCCAAATTGCACAGAAGAGTATTGGAGAGGAAGACCATATGATGGTCCGCACCTTTTATTTTATACGAAAAAAAGTTTTGAAGTTCTTGCACAAAAAAATGATTTTGAATTTGTAAACTTTTCTTATTCAGCATATCCATTTTCTGAAGATCATAAAAATCAAAAAATATCTCAAGACACGTATTACAATTGGAAATCTAAAATATTTTTAAGTAAATTTAAAACTATATTAAAAAAAATTCTTCCTAATAAACTCATAAGCTTCAGACAAGATTTTATGCAAATTAAAAAAATTAGAAGTGATGAGCAAATGAATTGGTTTGTAAATAACACGGGTGATAATTGTTATATAAGAGGCATACTTAAGAAAAAATAATTTAAAAAATTTTATATGCGAGTTTTTCTTAAAAAAATTTTTTTAATTTTCAAAAATATATTAATTGGAAAAATTAAATTAAAATTTGGACTATTGGAAAATTATGAAATCTTTGTTTATAACTCAGACTCAATGTCTCAATTACAGTTTGTATTAGAAAATAAAAATTTTATAATTTTAGACTATCAAATTGAAAATTTAAAAGAAATTTATATATCATATACTTTAGTTCTAGAGCTTGTTAAAAATTTTAAAAAATTTAACTTAAGTAAAAATTATTTCTACTCAATTATAAAAATCTCAAAACCTAAAATTGTTATAACTGGACTTGGAAATCACAGTATATTTTGTCAATTAGCGAAATTGTTAGATAAAAATATAGATTTTATTGCAGTACAAAATGCCAGACGATCTGATTTTGAGAGAAACGAGTACGATTTTGAAAAAAAAATCCTTTCAAAAAATTTAAATCCAGAAACTTATATTCCACACTTTTTTTGTTTCGGTCAATATGAAATTGATAATGCAAAAATTTATAATGTTAACATAAAAAAATTTTATAAAGAGGGATCAATTAATACAGCTAATTTTTTTTATTATTTAAAAAAAAATCACAAAAAAATTATTAAAGATAAATATGACATATGCCTTATCTCTGAACCTGCTTTTGGAGAAAACGAGCGGTATAAAGCAAGTGGAGTAGAGGAGGGTTACGGACGTATGGCAAATTATACTGTCAAATTTGCAAAAAAATTTAATCATAAATTTATATTTGCAGCAAAACGTGCAAAAAAATCGTCACTTTATCCGTCTGACCTTTATAAAAAAGAAATAAATTTTTTTAAAACTCACTTGGATAAAGAAAATTTTGAATTTTTGCTTGATAATATTAATCCTAAGGAAAATTTCTTCTCCTCCTACACAGCGATTTTTCAAAGCAAAGTTGCAGTAGGTACTCAATCTACTTTATTGAGAGATAAAATTGGTGTTGGGGAAAAAATTTTATCATGTAATTTAACCGGTTTAAAAATTCAAGATTTTCCCATCAATGGTATTTGCAAAATAAATAATTGTAGTTATGAGCAATTTGAGGAAAGATTAACTGAAATTATGAATATCCCAATTAATAAATACTTTGAAAAAATAGATAAACATAAAAATTATGTAATGGAATTTAAAAATCCATTCAGAACAATTGATGCAGTAAAAGAAAAAATTGATAAAATTTTAAAAAGATTATGAATATAAGATATAGGCCAGAAATTGACGGATTAAGAGCAATTTCCGTAATATCAGTTTTAATTTATCATGCTCAGCTTGAATTATTTGGAAGCAAAATGCTTGCAGGTGGATTTATTGGCGTTGATATTTTTTTTGTTATTTCTGGCTATCTTATCACTTCAATAATTCTAAAAGAAATCTTATTTAAAAGGACTTTCTCATTTCTATATTTTTTTGAGAGAAGAATAAGAAGAATTTTACCAGTTTTACTTTTTGTTATCCTAATTTCTTTTCCTTTTTTTTATTTTGTTTTATCCCCAAACAGTTTTGTTAATTTTGCTGAGTCTATTAACTCTTCATTATTTTTTATTTCTAACTTCTTTTTTCATTATAAAACTCAAGTTTACGCTACTGAGAGTAGTTTGCTCATACCTTTTTTACATACTTGGTCTCTGTCTGTAGAAGAACAATATTATATTTTATTTCCAATATTTTTACTTGTTATATTTAAATATTTTAGGAAATATTTATTTCATTTTCTTTTTCTGGGATTTGCATCCAGTTTATTGATTGCGCAATTAATTTCTAAAGATCACGCAGAGTTTACTTTTTATCTTTTGCCGACGAGACTATGGGAATTGCTAATGGGTTCAATGTTGTCATATGTTGAAATAAATAGAACTTATCGATCAAATAATAAAAATTTGAATGAATTCATGACTTTAATAGGATTCTCTTTATTAATAGGTTCATTTATTTATTTTCACGATAGAATGTATCATCCATCGCTAATTACTTTGTTTCCGATTGTAGGTGTTTCTTTAATAATATGGTTTTCAAAAAAAAATGAATTAATTACAAAAATTTTATCATCAAAGTATTTGGTTAAAATTGGATTAATATCTTACTCACTTTACATTTGGCATTATCCAATTTTTGCCTACTCAAGAATAAAAGGAGTAATGTCCTCTGAAATTGATAAAATTTTATTAATAGTAATTACATTCATTTTATCCGTATTAACGTATTTTTTTATAGAAAAAATTTTTAGAGACAAAAAAATTAAATTTAGAAAAATACTTTATATTTTATCTGCAGGCTTAGTTACAATTTTAATTATGACTACTCATGTAATTAAAAATGATGGTTTAGAAAATAGATCTAAATTACCCGTTATAAACATAAAAGAATTGAATTTCGATAAAATTGAGCTTCAATCTAAAAATAACAAAGACATTAAAATACTTTTTTTTGGTGACAGCACTATAGGCTTCGTGTGGGATTATTTTGTTAAACAATATGGAAACAAGATGACCACTTATAATTTTTCAAAAGGTGATTGTATTTTAATATTTAATTATGAATTAGAAAAATTAGATAAAAATTTTAAATATAAGAAAGACCCCCTCTGTGCTGAAAAAATGAAAAAGGCTTTACTAACTATAAAAAATTCAAAAAATTATTATGCCGTTTACGGAGGAATGATGCCAAAAGTTTTATCAGGAAAATGGTTCCAAGATAAAAATGGATACACGCATCTTGATCGTATAACTAATTCTGAAATATGGCTTGGAAAATATAAACCTGTTAATTCTAATACTGGATCACTCGAAGAAGAGGTTGTAAGGACAATAAAAGAAATTTCTAAAAATGCAAAAAAAACATACTTAATTTATCCATTCCCTGAATTAAATTTTTTACCTCAACAAATTATTACGATGAAGGAATTAAAAAAACTAAAAAATCTATCAATTTCGAAAGATGTTTATAAAAATAGAATAAAAGAAACAGAAAAACTTTATGACTCTCTTACTGAAAAAAATATTATCAAAATCAAACCAGAAAATATTATTTGTATTCTTAATAACAGATGTTATTCTTACGCAAATGGAAGATTTATTTATTTAGATGATATCCATTTTGGACCAGACGGGACAATCCTTATAGCGAATGAAATTATTAAAGATATAAATTTAGATAACAAATAAAATGTAGATTTGGGCGTGTAGTTCAGTGGTAGAACGCTTCGTTGACATCGAAGAGGTCATAAGTTCAATTCTTATCACGCCCACCATAAAGCCTTTAGAATAATACTTTTGAGCTATTTACATATTATTTTAAAAATACTATAAGATTTGGCCTGGTAATTATTGCGAAGGGGCCACACCCGATCCCATCCCGAACTCGGAAGTTAAGTTCTTCAGCGCCGATGGTACTTT
>MDSV01074741.1_pt1 | contig 14379 bp, 11 predicted proteins | sample 810851 | NCBI WGS metagenome assembly MDSV01 (sample SAMN05326640, study PRJNA326480) | marine metagenome | isolation source: seawater | place: Atlantic Ocean: North East | collected 2012 | reverse complement strand
TATAGAATTTCCATATTTCTCTATAAAAAAATCCAAATAACCTATCCTCTCCGTAAATCCCTGCAAAGAACTTAAGTAATATTTTTTTAAAAATTTATAGAAAAATTCTTTGTCTGTATCTACTCTTTTATGCGAAAAAAAATGAACAGTTTTATTGTAATCATCTAATTTTAATTTTAAATCAATTTTATCTTTGATTTTGTAAATATTTAAAGCTTTAAAAGATGTTGTTAAACTAAAAATAAAAAGCAATATAACAATCAAAAATGGCAAGAAATATATATATTTAAATTTAATTTTAAGAGTTCCAGTATTTGCTAAAAACAATATAAATAAATTTAAAATTATTGTGAAGATACCACTTCTACTTCCATTTAATATAGTATCGAGCAAAAAAATAAAATAAAATATTATTATTTTAATAACTAAATGTCTAATATTTATATTATTTCTATAAATTAAAAATATCAAAACTGAAAAAAAAATATTTAATCTAATTGAATTAAATATATTAAAAATAACAGTAAAAAATTTTGAATAAGAGTTATAATCGATAGTTCCGAATTGATTAAAAATAATATTTCCAAAAACAAATAATATAAGAATATAGATTATGAAATCTATTAATTTTGAATTAATTGAAAATTTATCTATTTTGAATGTTGGATTTATTATAATTATAGACATGTAAAGAAAAATATATTGATAAATTAAAACTAAAATTGATTCCTTTAACTGAATATCGTTGATATTTCTTTTAAAAAAAATTGAATTTTCAAAAAATATTATTGAGCTAGGTATTCTTAAAATAAAAAATACAAAACTATAAAAAATTAATATCTTTAAAAAAATGTTTTTTTTGTAAGATTCGATTAGAACTGATAAAATAAATACAAAAATTAATAAAATTAATTCATTAAAAGATTGATTATAAACATTTAAATAATTTTGTTGATCAATTTTTAAATAGTAAACAATAAAAAAAATAATAACTAATGAGATAATACAATAGACAAGATTTAAATTTATAGTTTTTGCTTTAAAATCAATTGAATGTTTATTAATTAGATTTAACACTTAAAAAAGTTACAATTTAGTTAAAATAATTTATTTTTATATTATTTGATATTTCTATATATCAACAACTCTCCTAAATTATTAGATTTATAGCTTTTAAGCAAATTTGTTTCATTAAAAGTTAGAAATGGCAACAGATAATTTGTTCTTCTAAGTTGGTAATTGGGACCAACACCTCTATTTGATCCCATACTTGATAATAAGGAATCGTTTAATAGTACACATTGTATATCCATACTTTCAGCTAAAGAAAGTTTATTATTTTTTTTGTAATTACCAAATGGTGGTATCTCGGAAAATGTCTTTATCTTACTCTCTGTATAATTTGTAAATGCTAAAATTATAGTAGGAGAGTCAACCAATATTGAAGAGCAGGCTTTTATTTCATCATTAATTTTACGTATATCATCATTATATTTTTTAAAAATTTTATAGTAGTTTCCTGTTTCAAAATTTGAGTAAAAATTTTTATAAAAATTTAAGTTAAATGAAAAAAAAGAAAAACTAAAAATAAAACAAAATGTAGTTATATTCACTAAAGTTGAACTTTTTATTTTATTTTTAATAATCTCATGACTAATAATTATCATCGGTAAAATAAAGAAGAAAAAAGGCATCATGTATCTTATCTTTGGCATTGCCAATACTGTAATAAAAATTAAAAACAAGTTAGATATTCCATAAATTAAATAATCATCATCTAAAATTTTTAAATTTTTTTTTTTTAAAAAATGTTTATGTAAAAAATAAAAATACATTGTAAAAATAAAAAGCAATGATCCAAAAGTTATAAACATGTGATTTGATAGACAGGAGTGCCCATGTTTACAATCTGGTAATAAATTTCTAAGTTGAAATTTATTTACAATAATCGCTGGAATATGTAATGAATTTTTTACAATACCCCAAAAAAAGAATTTCGGATTGGATATAAATGCATCTTCTATACTTTGTGCATCATTAAATAATTGTTTATTTGTGAAATAATAATCTTTTTCAGTATTCTGAAGATTTTTATTATTTTTTTCGATATATAAATAATTATAATTTAATATAAAAGCTATATCCACATTTGAATTTGATTTCGTTGGAGACCACTTTAAACTATTAAAATAACCATTATTAAATTTACTTGATGATAAATTGTGATTAATAAATTCTGAAGATATTAGAAAAATTACTAAAATGGAGAAAATATTTAATAGTTTCTTTATTTTATTTTTCTCTTTATTAAATGCAATTTTGGTTAAATCGATTAACAAAAAAATAAAAAATACTAAAATATAAGTAATCCTAAAATAGACAGCACAAATAAGAAATATATATACTAAATACTGATTATAATTTTTTTTTCTAAAGAAAATTGCAAAATTAGCAAATGCAAAAGCCATTGCTTGGGGATAGGGCACTTGATTATATATAAATCCTAAAGAAAAAAAGATTGCCAAAAATATAAAAACAAAATTTAATTTATCTTTAAATAATAAATATATACTGAAACATGCAATAGTATTGGTGAATGTTGCTTCTGCCATCATGTTGTATGGAAATTGTAGCCAATTAAATAGTGAAATATAAATTGTATATAGTGGACTTCTCGATAAATCTGGAAATAAAAAATCTGAAACTAATATTTTATTAAAATACCAATAACCATATTGCTCATTATTTAAATATATATCATTGTGTATTGCAAAGAAAATATTGACGAAAAAAATAATTAATAAAAAAAAAATATCAGTTTTTTTCATCAATATTCACTGTTTCATCTATAATATATTTTGGTCTTGATTTGCTTTCTTCATATAATCTTCCAATATATTCTCCTATTAGTCCAAGGCAGATTAAATTAAATGAGCCAAAAAGTAATATGAAAATAATTATAGTATAAAATCCAGGAACCTGATCTGGTAATATTCCCAAGAATTCAAAATTAAAAATTTTTTGCATTAAGTAAAATATAACTAATCCAAATGAAATTAAAAAAATAAAAACTCCAGAAAAAAGAATGAAGGTTAATGGTTTAGTTGAAAAGTTTAAAATTCCATTTAAAGCTAAATTATATAATTTAAAAACACTGTATTTTGAGAGTCCTACTTTTCTATCTTTTCTATCGTATTCTAAACCAATTTGTTTGAATCCTAACCATGATCTCAATCCTCTGAAATAAATATTTTTTTCTTTAAAGTTTAACAAATGATTTTTTATAACCTCATCAATTAAGCAAAAGTCTGCTAAATCATTTTTATGTTTAATATTGGATAATAAATTAAATACTTTATGATAGATGGAGTAAGCTAATAATTTTAAAAAAGATCCTTCTCTTTTCTTTCTAACACCGTAAACGACTTTATAACCTGCTTTCCAATTTTCATACATTTTTGTAAACATTTCAGGTGGATCCTGTAAATCAGCATCTATTAGAATTATACATTTCCCTGATGTTTTTTCCAAACCCGCATAGATCGCTTTTTGATGTCCAAAATTTCTACTTAACTTTACTATCTTTATTCTGTTATCGTCAGTTGACAAAGAAAATAAACTTGCAAAAGTATTGTCAAGACTTCCATCGTCTACATAGATGATTTCGAAATTATTAGTTATTTTTAACAAATTTTCATGAATTTTTTTATTAGTGGCATTTATATTTTCTGCCTCATTGTAACAAGGAACTACTACTGATATTTCTGGTCTCATAAACTTACTTTATATATGATTTGATACTATAGATATATATAATTTATATTTCGATTTGCAAAAAATTACTAAAAAATTAAAATAAATTCATTTTCAAAGTTTTGTAATAATTTTAAATAAATCGTTTAGGTTTTTTAATTCGTTAAAAATGTAATATTTTGAAAATTTTTTGTGATTAAAAAAAAAATAAAGCTGATATTTGAGTGTTTTTTGGCAAAAATTAAATTTTATTTTTTTGTTTTTTCCATTTGAATTTAAAATGATATTATTATCATCAGAAAAATTGATTTCATAAAAATTTTTTTTTGACTGAAATGAAATCTTCCTAATTCTGTTATTATTTTTTAATCTTGAACAGTTTAAAAAAATATTATTATCACTTATTTGTAAAAAGATTTTACCTTTATTTTTATGGTTTATTTTTTTGATAAATTGAACATTATTTCTGCCAAAAAAACATTTTAGTATACCGAACAAATGATAAATTGTGTCATTTAAATAATTTATTCCAAAATCATGCTTTTTTTTAATACCATTTCTAACTTCATTAATTTGATCATGCCATTCAATATTTACTTGATAATTGGCTTCTTTTAAAAAATTTTTTTTAATATAATAAAAATAATAAGAAAAGAAAAATGGAGAACTAACAAAAATTTGATTTTTATTTGAATTGTTTTTTAATTGGTAAAAATGATTAATATTTTCTACTAAAGGTTTTTCAACAAGAATTTTTATCTTTTTTTTTAATAATTTATTTGTAGTCAAAAAGTGGTCTCTATTTTTATTTGCAACAATTGCAAAATTAATTTTTGATATTTCTTTAAAATTTAAACTTTTTTTTAAGAATAATTTTTTTTTTTTTGTTTTTGAAAAATTTAATAAGAATTCACTATTTTTTGTTACTATATAAATTTTATTTATATTTGGAAAATTTTCTAATATTTCGTTTAAAATAATTCTTGCCCATCTACCGCCTCCTACAATAATAATATTTTTTTTTATTGAATCAAAATCTTTAAAAACTTTTGGAATTTTATTGTGTATCATTTTCATATTTATTTTTTAAATTTAATCATAAATAATAATAGAGCTGATTTGATTTTTACTTTAAGTTTCCCATACTTAAAGGCAAGCAATAGCTTCTTTTTACAGAAATTAATTTTATTTTTATCGTAATAATATTTAGCACCCATGTAGAAAATTCTTGCTTTAGATAAACTGATTTCTTTTTTATTTAGTAGTGAAAAAAAATTTTTTATAGCATTATTTGTAGCATAACTCATATTTTTTTTTCTTGATGCTCCCTGTAAATTAAATTGATAATAACCAAGTGTTTTATTTATGAAATAAAATTTTTCTGTTTGTTGAGATATTTTGATCCACAAATTGTAATCTTCAGCTGCATTCATTTTTTTTTCTTCATTAATTAAATTTACGGAGAATAAGATTTTTTTTTTTACAATCACAGATGAATTACTTATAGGATTTCCATTTATAATAAGATCTTTAAAAAATGGATTATTAAGTTTTCGTCCTTTCAGGATTTTTTTTTTAAATAATTTTTTTTTAGACCCTGACAATTCTAAATTATGAAAAACTAAATCGTAACCTTCAATTATTTTTTTGTACGATTCTTCCAATTTATTAGGTTTCCAGTAATCATCTGAATCTAAAAATGCAATTACATCTCCTTTAGCTTTTTTGATACCATAATTTCTTGAATTAGCTATTATTCCTTGGTTTTCAATTTGAAAAAGTTTAATAGGTAAAGATTTAAAATCTTCAATTATTTTTTTTGTGTTATCTTTTGAATATTTATCAATAATAATAATTTCGTAATTTTTAATCGTTTGGTTTGATATGGATTCCAAGCATCTCTTAATATAATTTGCTTGATTAAAAGTTGGTATAATTATCGAAATAATATTATTTAACATTAATCCATGGTGGATTACCTTTTTTATAAAGGTTTTGAATAATTTTATGATCTCTTCTGTTGTCTATACAATACCAAAACTTATCGTGTTTATATGCCATAAACTCCTTTTCTTTGGCGGCTCTGTCTAAAGGGTATCTTTCCAACGAAACATTTTTATTTGGAATATAATTAAAAAAATTCTTCTTTAAAATAAAAAAACCACCATTTATCCATCCTTTTTGCAACTGAGGTTTTTCCATAAAAACTTTGACCCTATTTCCAGATAATTCTAATTCTCCAAATCTCGCTGGTGGATGCACTGCGGTAACTGTTACTGTTTTTTTATGCTTTTTATGAAACTTAATTAATTTTTTTAGGTTAATATTTGATAAACCATCTCCATAAGTGAGCATAAAATTATCTTCCGAAATTAAGTGCCTAATTTTTTTTAATCTTCTTCCAGTTAATGAATTTATACCTGTATCCACAATTTTAATATTAGCTTGAGAAAAAATTTTATTACCTTTAAAATATCTTTTTATAATATTCCCTTTGTATCCAACAGCTAATATAAAATCTTTAAAACCTTGTTTGATATAAATTTGCATTATATGAGCAATTATTGGTTTTCCTCCAATTGGTATCATGGGCTTAGGTAAATCTGAGTGATCCGCTATTCTTGACCCAAATCCACCAGCTAGTATTACTACTTTCATAAATTTTATTTTTTTAAATAATTTAAAATTTGATTGTTTGTAAATTTTATTAATTCTTTTTTTTCGAAATATCTTTTATACCATTCGCAAGTTAAATTAATGGCATCCTCAGTATTCATTTTTGACTTCCATTTTAACAATTTTCTAGCTTTATAAGAATTAATTTTTAATGTAACACTCTCTTTCATTTTTATACTTTTTTTATTTTGTATCTTAATTTTCTCTTTATTATAATTTATCTGACTATAAAAATTTAATACAACATTTTTAACACTAATTGTTTCTGACGTTGTAGGACCAAAATTCCAAGCACCTGAAAATTTTTTATTTCCATAGTTTTTCATAGCTAAAATTAAATATCCTGTTAGTGGTTCCAAAACATGTTGCCAGGGTCTTGTTGAATTTGGGTTTCTAACTATTAAATTTTTTTTTTTTTTTAAAGATTTTATGATATCAGGTATAATCCTATCTACTGACCAATCTCCCCCTCCAATAACGTTTCCAGATCTTACAGTAGATGCTCCAAATTTGTTAAAAACAAAAAAAGATTTTAAATAACTTGAGAATAAATTTTCAGCAGCAGCTTTTGAGGCACTATAAGGATCAGAACCACCAATTCTATCTGATTCTTTATATGCTTTATTATTTTCTTTGTTTTCGTAACACTTATCCGAAGTCACATATATTAAAGATTTTAAAGATTTACAGTGGCGAGAGTATTCGAGAATATTAGCTGACCCTAAAATATTTGTTGAGAAAGTTTCCAATGGTTTTTTATATGATAGTCTAACTATAGATTGGGCCGCTAGGTGTATGATAATTTGAGGTTTAAATTTGTCAAATTCTTTTTTAACTTTACTAAAATCATTTATATCTCCACTAATATGTCTAATATTATTTTTTAATTTTAATAATTCGAACATATTTGGTTTTGATATTTCTGCTAGTGAATATCCCATTACACGAGCACCTAAACAATTAAGCATCAAAGTAATCCAAGCCCCTTTAAATCCTGTATTTCCAGTGATAAGCACTCTTTTATTTTTATAAAACTTTTTTAATGACAAATACATTTTAATATTTAAGCACTATAACTTTAATTTATTTAAAATCTTGTTGATCTAATATATTTATAATTTTCCCTTTGAAACCATTTTTTCTTAAATAAATTTTTATCTCTCTTGAGATATGCCATGCAAAATTTAATATAATTTTGTATTTTTTTATATTTTTAAATAAAATACTGTCAGATTTAATTGGTATCCTAGTTGAAGGTACATAATTTCCAATTTTTTTAGACCCTGGCTTTTCATATACAGCCTCTATAACTTTATTATCTAAATTCAATAACTTAACTAAAATTGCTGACCTACCCGGAAATGCTTTGGCAGACAACAATCCATGCTTGTTATAAAGCCTTTTTATTAACAGACTCTTTTTGTGAGTCCATAAATTAATATTTTTCTGCATTTTTGAAATTTTATTAATAAAAGTTCTTTCTTTTTTTTTTATGAAATCAAATTTTTTAATACCAGAACCTCTACATAATATTACTCTTATATTTCCACCATATCTTTTTGGAAATTCTACTTTTTTAATGGACATATTTAATTTTTTTGAAATATAAATAAATGATGTCGCGCTATATGTTCTGGGATGCTCGTGATAAAAAGTATCAAACTGATTTTTTTTTATAACAGATCCTAAATAATGATTCTCAATAAGTAAAATTGTGTCTGGTGAAATTAGATATTTTAAATTATTGATTAATTGATTTAAATTGTCAATATGCGCAAAAACATTTGTAAATATTATTAAGTCAATTTTTTTGTATTTTTTTATAATTTTATTAGTAGTTTTTTTCTCAAAATATTCTTGGTATATGTTATGACCATTTTTTTTTGCATCTTTTGCTGCATCCGTTGGCTCTACCCCAATAGTATTTGCTTTATGTTTTTTAAACAAATTCAATAAACTCCCATCATTACATCCTATATCTAAGATATTTTTATTTTTTAATTTTTTTAAGTAAAATAAAGATAGTTTTTCGATATCCTTAAAACCATTTAGGACATCTTTTGTAAATCTTGCTCTATAGTGATAATTTTTTGGAAAAAGGATTTTCTTTTCTACTTCGTAATTTTGGTAAGCTGTAAGACAATTTTTACAAATTGATATTATTATATTATATAGATTGTTTTTTTTCTTTGATTTTATATCAATAAGATCATCACATAAAGGATTTTTTCCAAGATCTATTATTTTAGATAACTTATTTGAACCGCAAATTTCACATTTTTTTTTCATTTAAAAATTTTTTAAGTGTTTTACTAATTTGATAAAATATTGATAAATAAATATTTGGATAATAAAAGTTTTTAAGAAAAAAAACAAATAAATTTGGAATATAATAATATGTATTTTTTAAATTACATACTATTTTTATAATATCTGGTATAAAATATCTTAAGTTTGAATTTTTATTTTTTATGTAAGTAATTAAATCTATTCCATTATTGTAATATGACTCTAATAACTCCGATGTTCTAAATGTTCGTACTATTGGATAAAGATCTTTCCACTCTCTTTCTCCATGTAAATTAATTGTTAAAGGTCGAGAATAAAAATACGAATCAGATTCTATAAATGCATATGAAAAGATTTTTGTATGAGGAAATGTGTTATCTAAATTAGAAAATAGCAATTTGTTATCTAGCTTTTGATAATCTATTTTGTCTAAATTTATATCCCAATTTTTTTTTCTAAATACAGAAAGATAGCTACCTCCAAAAAAATCAAAGCAAATATTTGTATTAATTAATTTTTTAAACTTACCCTCTATATCTTCATTATAATTTGAGAATTTTTTTAGTGTTTTCGGTAAATTTGTGGTTTTGATTGGATGATTATAATTTTTTAAAACTGAAGATCTTAAGTGAAATGAATTTATATAAAAAAAATCTTTGTTTTTATGAATTTTTATTAATTTAAGTACTACTTCTAAGGCATTATCTAACAATAAATCATCGTCTCCTATTATCCAACAAAATTCGGAATTAGAAATTTCAACAGAACTCAATATATTTTTAGCCACACCAATATTTGCAGAATTTTTTTTATATTTAATGTTTAAAATTTTTTTGTAAGGTTTAATTATCTCAATAGTGTTATCAGATGAATTATTATCTGAGATACAAATATCTATATCTTTACAAATTTTTCCATTTTGTATTATTGAATTTAAACAATTGTTAAGATGATAAGATCTATTGTATGTCGGAATACAAATAGAAAGTTTTTTAATTTCTTTAATCATCCTAGAAAGTGTTTATTAAAATTTAAAAAAGAGCTTAAAACTTTAGTTTTAATTTTATTATGATAATTTTTATCTCCATCTTTTTTCTTTATTATATATTTAGAAAATTGTACTTTAAATTTTTTTTCAAGAATAATATCTTTTTTATTTCTTTTTTTACTTTCTATAATACTAATAGTTTCAGAAAAATATTTTAGTATCTCTAACTTGGAAGGGTGAACAATCCTAATTTTATTTTTTTGAAAATCTTTCTTTTTCCATAAATATTGTAAATTTAAATCAAATATCTCAGACAATTTAAGATTCCTTTTTTTTTTAAGTGAAAAGTAATTTGAAAACGTATTATAATATCTATCTGAAAATGTGCTGATTGCACCCAAAGGCAGTGACCCTATGTGTAAAATTGGTTTTCTAAACATTACTCCGAGAGCATCTAAACCTGTATTATTTGAGATAAATAATTTACAATTATATGCAATGTATACATCCATGAAATCAGACTTAATTTTATTATTTGAATAATCTAAAAAGTTTTTATGTTTAATATTAAGTTTCTTATTTGTGATTGATCCCATTCTAAAAACTGTATAACCTTTTTTTAATAAAAATTTTATACCTGGAATATATTTTTCAATTTTATCGTTTCTGTGATCATGGTAACGAAAGTCCTGTTTTGTATATTTTTTTTTAAGGTATGAATTATCTCTAACGCCAACACAAATAATTTTTTTGTGGTTTAATTTTAATTTTTTTAAAACTTTATTTCCTTTTTGAATTTCTTGCCTACTCAAACCTAATTGTAATTTAACCTTATCCAAAACATGATTAGTATCGTAGTCTGAATTACTAGATCTTCCAGTTACATGAGGTGAAAGAAAATCAAAACTTCGTGAAATTAAACAGAAAGGCCTTATTAAAAATTTTGGAAAAATATTAACTTTTATTGATATCATTTTTGCTAAGTGCAAATTACATGGTTTTGTTGGAAAGTAATAAAAATCAAATGTTGGTATATTTATTCTTTTAAAATATTTTTCTTCACAAAAAAAAATTTCAGTATTCACAGCAAAATGCCCTAATCTATCAGAGTGGAAAAAACCAAATCTAAATAAAATAAATGGACTTATTAATAAAATACAAGGATAAATTAATAAAGCTATAGGAAGAGTGATTAGTAAAGCTGGCTCAGAAAATATTTTTTTTAGAATTTTAATTATTTTATCTTCAAAAATCATGTTTAAAAAATAAATTCCAAGTATTTAGGATTCTGTTTTTCTCAGGAAGGTTTGACATGTCAAAAAATTGAAATTTACCTCTAATATTAGGTAAATGAGGATTTTTATAAATTAGTTTATAGTTATGTTTTGTGAATTCCTTAACAAGATTATTTATGTTGTGAAATTTAACAAAATATTTATGTCCATAATAATTTGCTATCAAATAAAAATCATTTTGTTTTGTGCCAAATAAATCTGATATAAAAATATATTTTGGTTTTTTCTTCATTTGTTTAAAAATATCATTTATTAATTCTTTATAATTTTCTACATATTCCAACATGCTACCAAAGTGTATAGCATCGTGATAATTGATATCGTTAAATTTATGAAATACTTTTAACTTGTTAGATTTTTTAAATTTTTTTTTTATCATTTTTTCAGCAATAGTGGTTAAATTAATATTCTGATCATACAAAGAATAAAATATATTGTTTTCTATAAACCCCTTTTTTTTTAGTTTAATATAAGTATTCCCTAATCCTGCACCAAAATCCAAAAGTTTAAATTTCTTTTTTCTACTACTGAGTCCTGCAATAAAATGTAAAAAAACATAATCAAAATCATAGTCATACTTTGATAAAAATATTTTATTTTTTTTTACGTTTCTTTTTTTATAATCATTTGTAAAGTATAAATTCTTTTTTTTTTTAATTTGTTTTTCTAACTCAGAGAAAGAATTGTAAACTTTATTATTAAATATTTTAAAGGGCATTTTAAACTTCTATATTTTTTTTATCTCAGATAGATTGTAAATCTTGTCGAAATATTTTGATAATGATAAGTCATGTGTAATACAGACAATAATTTTATCTCTTTTTAAATTGGTTATATTTTCAAAAAATTGTTTTTCAGATACCTTATCAAGCGAATTGGTAGACTCATCAAAAATAATAATCTTTGGGTCTAAGTAAAGAGTTCTAGCAAGGGCAATTTTCTGTCTTTGACCACCTGATAATGTTAATCCTTGATCTCCTACAATTGTATTTAACCCATCATCTAATGTATTAACAAAATTTTCTAGATCTACTTTTTTTAAAATATAATTTAATTTTTCAAAATTTTCGTTTTTATTTATTAATCCAAAGCAAATATTATTTTTTATACTATCATCTAAAAGATTTGTTATTTGTGGAACATAGCCGACTGATCTACGCAATATATTTAAATTAAAATTTGTATTATCATTAATTTCAAAAGTTCCACTATAATTTTCTATTAATCCAGATATTATATTGGCAATTGTTGATTTACCACTTCCAGATTTACCTATAATGCCGGTTATTTCTCCTCTGGAAAATGACAAATTAATATTTTCTAAAACTTCATTTTGATCTCTATCATATGAAAAACTTAAATTTTTTAGATTTAATTTTCTTGGTTCAAATTTTTCAAAAATAAATTGATTAAAATTATCAAAATCCTGATTTTTTAGATTTTTCTTTTCTTGAGATTTATTAATATTTAATAACTCTTCAAATAAGACATTAAAAGCAGGCATATTATGTAGGATATTATTTATTGCGCCAATAATTCTATTTGCACTGGGTAATAATCTAAAAATAGCAGCTGCATAGAGTGCTAGCAATGGTACTAACAGATATATTTTTATATCGAACATTATGAAATAGAATATTATACCTGATAAGCCTGCAACTGCTACAAATTCAAACCATATCTTTGGGAAACTATTTATTATTTGCTCTAAAATATTTATCTTTACGATTTTTTTCGATTCTTTGCTGAAAATATCCATTATATAATTTTCTTTCTGAAGAATTCTAATTTCCTTTTGTAAAATAAAACCCTCACCTAAAACTTTTAAAATATTTGAAATAACTTCTTGTCTCTCTTTACCCAATAATTTTAGTTTTGTTTTAAATAAAAAAATATAAATTGTTCCTAGGACAATTATAATACATATTAAAATGAAGGCGCTTATAGGATCATAATATATTAGCAGCATACTAATTCCAATAACTAAGATAACCTCAACTAAAAGATTAACAAGGCTTTGTATTATAGATGTCACAAAAATAGATGATTCAAATATTATATTTCTTATTAGTTCTGATTGATTTCTTTGAATAAAATCTAAATATTTTAAATTGAAATATTTTTTTAAAAGTTTTTCTGAAAAATCTTTACTTGTTTCATAAATGAATTTTTTTTGATACCAAATTGAGAATGTACTGTAAAAAGTCTTGAAAACGTAAAATATTAAGAAAAATAACATTGAAAAAAAAAGTATATTTTCTTGTGAATTATTTTTTATAAAATTATCTATAAAACTAATATTTTCGAATAAACCAAACTCATTACCTACAACTATATTTATTATAGGTACAATCATTCCTATTCCAATTAAATCAAAAAAAATATTTAGAAGACAAAAAAAGAAAACAACAGATAAATTAATTTTATGTTTTTTATCAAGTAAAATTAAGATATTTTTTATATCTTGTGTAAATTTCATTAATTCAATAAGTACTTGTTCATTGAAATATAGCTTTCTGTAATTTTTCCAAAATGTTTTTCACATGTTCTTTCTGGAAAATATTTATCAATATATTTCTTGTATTTCTCTGTAAATTCATTTTGTAACTCTTTATCTTGATTATTAGAAATAAATTTATTGTCTATCTTATTTAAGATTTCTATTGTTGAATTTAATATTTCATCCTCAGAAGGATGCTTATATTCTAATTCGTTTGGTATTTGTGAGCCATATACCTGTGCTACTCCTGTTTCAAAGATTTCTTTCATTGTTAAATTTCTATTTAAAGATTTTGAAAAATATTTTTTTAAAGTAAAATTATAATATTTAGAATATGTTCGTGCTGATGCAAATGGAACTACACCAATTTCTAAAATGGGTTTTTTAAATAAAGAGCCAACTGCATCAATTCCTGTTACTGAAGTTATAACTAATTTGCAATTATTTAAACTGAAAAGAAATATGTCCATAAACGCAGATTTATATTTCGAATTTTCATAATTAATTATTTTTAATCCTTTATGATCCAGATTTTTTGGAGAACCAGAGCCAATTAAAATTGTTTTTATATTATTTTTTGACAAATATTTTACTGTTTTCATAAAATATTTTATATCTGTATCTCTATTTGAATGAACATTCCAATTTATCTTAGGATACTTTGTTTTTAAATAATCTTCACTTCTTAAAATTAATACTACAAAATTATCGTTTTTATTAATTCCCATTTCATTAAGTTTTTTATTACCATAAATTATTTCTTTGTTACTAAAATGAATTGGTATTTTGCTTTCATTAGTTGAATTAAAATGGTCAACTGCATTTAATGGAACGGCGTATCCTGGTAATAATTTATTTGGTGTATAATAGTAGCCTAT
>MDSV01248591.1_pt1 | contig 14380 bp, 9 predicted proteins | sample 810851 | NCBI WGS metagenome assembly MDSV01 (sample SAMN05326640, study PRJNA326480) | marine metagenome | isolation source: seawater | place: Atlantic Ocean: North East | collected 2012 | reverse complement strand
ATGCCTTTCACGAAATTGGTGGTGCCATCTAATGGATCGATAATCCACTGATAATCTGTCTCTTTACCATGAACCTCACCAGACTCTTCACCTAGGAAGCAGTGTTCTGGGTATGACTGCTGAATTTTATAGATAATCGCTTGTTCTGCTTCTTTATCAACTTGTGTCACGAAGTCGTTTAAGCCTTTCGACTCTGTTGCTACTTCGTTATGTTTTTCAAAACCGCGAACAATAACTGTTCCAGCCGCACGCGCAGCGCGCACCGCAATATTCAGCATAGGATGCATAGATAAACCACCAATTGTAAAAGACCAATGAAACAATCCAGCTGTATAAAAAATAGCTAGTTGTTTTCGAAAACGGGCGGAGTCTACCAGAATCAGTGAGCGATGCAAATGAAATCCCACAAGAGAGTGTTAATCAAAAAAGTAAGCCTGGATTAGATGACGAATACAGAAAAGCAAGAAGCGGCTGCGTTACAGAACTTTAAAAGGGACTAGCATATACATCCAATTCGTTAGTCTGGAGACAGCTCTGAATAGCCATCTATACTGCCGCTGTGTTAAACTTGCGTAATTGAAGCTAGTTAGGTGATGCGAAGTAAGTGAGTGTCATCTTTTAAAGAAAGTACGTAGGTATTGCAGGCATGCTCGAAAATATTCGCATCATTTTAGTTAACACATCTCACACTGGAAACATTGGCTCGACGGCGCGCGCCATGAAGACTATGGGATTAAGCAGCTTGTATCTGGTAGACCCGGTAAATGAACCCGACGGCCAAGCAAGTGCGTTAGCGGCTGGCGCTGGGGATGTACTAGCAAATGCCAAAATTGTTAGCACATTGGAAGAAGCGGTGAAGGATTGTGGTTTAGTAGTGGGAACATCTGCTCGTTCTCGAACGCATTCATGGCCCATGCTCGGTCCAAGGGATTGTGGTGAAAAGCTTGTTCAAGAAGTGGAAAAGTACCCAGTTGCATTGGTGTTTGGTCGTGAAAACAGTGGTTTAACGAACGAAGAATTGCAGCAGTGCCATTTCCATATGTGTATTCCGGCTAACCCTGAATATAGCTCTCTGAACTTGGCAGCTGCTGTTCAAACCCTGTGTTATGAAATTCGTATGGCATTTTTGAATCGTGAAACCTATCCAAGTGTTGAGGAAGAGTATCCGCTTAATGAAGATCTGGAGCGTTTCTACGCGCATTTAGAGTCGACGTTAGAAAAGACATCGTTCATTCGCAAAAGTCATCCTGGCGTTGTGATGACTAAGCTTCGCCGACTTTTCAACCGCGCTCGCCCTGAATCACAAGAGCTAAATATCTTGCGCGGTATTTTGGCGTCTATCGATAAGTCAGTGAACAATGCTGCCTCAGGTGAATCCCACTTTACTGAAACAAAAGAAGAGAAAAAGTAAACGCGTATGTTTGCCCGTATTAAAGATGACATCAAAGGTGTTTTTCATCGTGACCCCGCGGCTAGAAACACGTTTGAAGTGCTAACTAACTATCCTGGCCTTCACGCAGTCTGGCTGCATCGCATCAGTCACAAGCTCTGGAAAGCTGAATGGAAATGGTTGGCGCGCACCTTATCAACATTTAGCCGCTGGCTGACGGGCATTGAAATTCACCCTGGCGCCACCTTAGGTCGCAGAGTATTCATCGACCATGGTATGGGCGTCGTTATCGGCGAAACCGCCGAGATTGGTGACGACGTTACGCTTTATCACGGCGTTACGCTTGGCGGCACTAGCTGGAAGGCAGGTAAACGTCACCCTACACTCAAAAATGGCTCGGTGGTGGGAGCGGGGGCTAAAGTTCTAGGGCCCATCACCATAGGTGAAAATGCTAAAGTAGGCTCTAACTCTGTTGTGGTAAAAGACATTCCAGACGGCGCGACGGCGGTAGGGATCCCTGGCCGTATTATCATTTCCAAGCAAAAGGAAATCTCTGCGGCTACAAATCCGCAGCGCGACAAAATAGCGCAGAAATATGGTTTTGATGCCTATGCGGTTGCGCCTGATAATCCAGACCCTGTGGCAAATGCCATGGGTATAATGCTAGAACATATGCACCAAATGGACACAAAAGTGGAAGAGATGTGCAAGGTTATTCAGTCGCTCGGTGGTGAAGTGTGTACAGACAATTTACACAATATCAGCGCTGAGGATTTTGCTGAAACGGGTATCGAATTTAACGAGTCAAAACAAAAAGATGGCGAACACGCGTCATTCGACCCGGCGATATAGAATGTGGTAAAGGCCCATCCCAAAGAGTAATTGGGATGGGTATCCTTTGCTATTAGTTCTGAAGCTTTTTCAAAACGTTATGGTGGCATTGCTCGAAGCGTTCTGAATGCTTCTCCGTCATGCTCACTAATAAAATGGCGAGTGTACTCACTAAGAAGCCAGGTATAAGTTCGTAAACATCACTAGTGCTAAGTCCAAACCCTAGCGAAACGTTCGTATTCGACCACAATATAGTCGTTAGACCTCCGCATACAATACCTGCAATGGCGCCGTTTTTCGTCATTTTATTCCAATAAAGGCTGATAAGGATCAAAGGTCCAAATGCTGCCCCAAAGCCTGCCCATGCGTTTCCTACTAATGATAGCACGCTGTTACTTCTATCTTGTGCAAGAATAAGTGCGACGAAAGCTACTCCAACAACCGAAAGTCGTGCAACGATGACTCGTTCTTTTTGACTCGCTTTTTTTCTAATGAAAGCGTAGTAAACGTCTTCTGTTATCGAACTCGATGACACTAATAGCTGAGACGAGATAGTACTCATTATCGCAGAAAGGATCGCCGCCAGTAAAAAGCCCGTGACCCAAGGGTGAAAAAGCGTGGTAGACATCACGATAAAGATTGTTTCAGAGTCTGCTATGGTAAGCCCATTTGCCGCGGCGAAAGCAGCGCCCGTTAACCCTACACCAATTGTCCCTAGTGTGACGGTCAACATCCAGCTCATGCCTATTCGTCTAGCGGCAACCAGGTCTTTCAATCCACGGATTGCCATGAAGCGCACTATGATATGTGGCTGACCAAAATAGCCAAGTCCCCAAGCCATGGCTGAAACAACAGTAATAAGGGCAGTATCTTGAAAGGAGAGTAGGGAGGGTTGCAAGTTTTGTAACTGGGTTATCGTAGTGTTCACACCTCCTATTTCTAAAACCGCCACCACAGGCACTAAAACTAATGCAACCAACATAATACATCCTTGGACGAAGTCAGTAACACTAACCGCGGTAAAGCCACCGAATGTGCTATACGAAACCACAACTAACGCTGTGAGGTAGATTCCTGTCTCGTAGCTTAAACCAAATGAAGATTCAAACAGCTTGCCACCTGCAACTAAACCGGATGTGGTGTATATGGCGAAAAATACAATGATGACGGCGGCACACAGTACGCGGATTATGCGGCTGTTATCGTTAAATCGACGCTCTAAGTATTCAGGTATTGTCACGGCATCATCAAGTTGTTCTGTATACACGCGTAGCCTAGGGGCGAGTAGCCTGTAATTTAAATAGGCGCCTATGGTCAATCCGATGGCCATCCATATACCATTTATTCCGACTAAAAATATGAGTCCAGGAAGACCCATTAAAATCCACCCGCTCATGTCAGATGCACCAGCAGACAATGCTGTCACCGCTGGGCCAAGTTGACGTCCGCCAAGCATGAAGCCCGATACGTCATTTTTTGTAGAAAAGTATCCGTAAGCACCAATTCCTAATAGCACAATGAAATAAAGTGCCAACGATAGATAAACACTATCTAGCATAGTTTTCTCTTCTTTTTTGTATGATTAAATAGGGGCTCTGGAAACGAGCCCCTATGCTATATAGGTATGATTAGAAGTTTGCCGATAGTCTTAAGTAGTAACTACCACCACCAAGTCCCGCAGGGTGGTTAAGGGGATATATAGCACCTAGGAAGCCGCCATCTCTACCCGTAAAACCTGCGGTTTCCCATTCGTCAGGGAACTCGTCAAACAGGTTTTGGCACCTATTGCAACAGACATATTCTCATTGATGTCGTAGGCTAATTCAGCATCGACAATAAACATACTGGGTGTGACCACCGGCAGCGTTTCATCATTGAAGAGTGACTCATAAACTTCACCGTAGTAATTAACGCGAATCAGTGCGTTAAATGGTTCGAAGCTATGATCAACCGTAAATGTTGTGCGATAGTCAGGCAAGGCGTCTTCTACTTCACGTGCCCTTGCATCTGATACGGTTTCACCTCGATTCGTTACTTTGGTATCGGTGTAATTCAATGCCAATGTGAATTTTGTAGATGAGTTGTCCCAGTTGATAGGGTAGTTTGCAACTACATCTACACCTGAGGTTTCTGTATCGAAGTCATTAACAAAGAAAGAGATTTGGCTTACAGTAGCCGCCTCAGCTACGCCACCTGCGACTAACTGGTCGCGTTGTTCTGGTGTAAGTTCGCGAGTAACTTGTGCAATTCGATCGTCAATTTTTATATTGAAATAATCAACGGTCAACGATAGGTCACCTAAAGATGTGGTAAAACCTAAACTCACGTTGCGAGCGTCTTCAGGCCCTAACTGACCTCCACCAAATAGAGCCGCAAATGGACTTGTAGTCGAAACGACTAATAGCTCTTCTAACTGTCCATTATTAAAGTTAGTTGCTGCTCTTTGTAAGTTAGACTGTCCAACACTAGGGGCCCTGAATCCGGTGCTTACTGCCCCACGTATTGCGAAGTCATCATTAACCATATAACGAGCGGTTAACTTTCCATTCGTCGTAGTACCAAAATCACTGTAGTCTTCGTATCTAATGGCGAGGCCAAGTAGCAAGTCATCGGTAACATCCGCTTCAAAATCTACGTATGCACTTGAACTATTTCTAGAAAAATCTCCAGAGATGCTTGGATTGAAGCCTTGGAAGCCGTTAGAGCCTACTGAAAAGCCTTGTGAAACGAATTCACCCGCCGTATAAGAAGCCTCGTCTCCGGGAGTTATTTCAAACGATTCATCATGATACTGAAGACCGAAAGCGACGTTTAAATCTGATGCGAATGCAGCAACTTCAACAACCTTTGAGAAATCTGCGTTGAAAACGGTTTCATTCTCAATTTGCGCGCCTAAGTAGAACTCAGTAGGAGAGGCAGAACCTAATGATGCGTTAACGGTATTGTAAATTTCATAAGACAAATTATTTTCGCCGTTAACAACACTCACGTCGTAGGTTAAGCCGTTATCTAACTCGCCCTTGAGCCCTAGAGCAATGCTGTAATCTTCCACATTTCCGCCAAAGCGAGGCGTAAATCCACCCGGGAACCATGAAAAGAATGAAAAGCAGTTATCGCCAGCACCATTTACAAAGTTCTGTGCATCGTCAAAGCTGGTCGTTGGAAGAGGTCCTGTAGGACAGCCTTCACCGGTAGTGTCGGCAAAAAGTGCGTCTGAACCGCTAGCGAAAACGCCTTGTCTGTTAGTTGGATTACGGTAGAAAAAGCTACCATCGACGTCACGAGTCGCGTAGTTTGCAAAGCCATAAGCTTGCACGTATTCATTGATGTCATAGCCGCTATTTACAAAAAATTTGTAATCGTCAGAGACTTCGGGGGCACCCCAGACAACCACCGGGTTTTGAATAGGAAAACCTGCAGCATCTAACGCAGTTGCGCCGCTATTGGTCCCTTCACCATCCTGAACGCCTCGGCTAGTTGGGCCTGAATCTTTTGCTTGAAATGATGCGACCAAGAAACCATCGTCACCCAAATGGAACCCATAAGCACCTGAAACCTCAAACGTTTCACCATCGTTATAATATGACTTACCATATTGAGCGGTAATCATTCTTGTTTCAGGATCATCTTGAAGTGCATAGTTTATTACGCCTGCGATTGCATCAGAACCATATTGCGCAGCCGCACCATCTCTCAAGATTTCTACGCGTTTTAGTGCCGCACCGAACAATGGCGTTACGTCTACGCCTTGCGCTCCGCGGTTAACACCAGAAACAAATTCGCCTACTACGGCGCCGCGATGACGACGCTTACCATTCACTAACACAAGGGTTTGGTCTGCTGCAAGTGAGCGAAGGTTTACTGGGCGCACCATACTTGCTGCGTCAGATATGGGTTCTCTGCTTGCGTTTAAGGAGGGGACAACAGCTGTTAATGCGTCAATAGCATTAGTGCTGCCCTGACGCATTAATTCTTGAGAATCCACAATGTCGATTGGACTTGGCGTTTCCATCGCCGAGCGTGCTTGCGCTCTCCTTGAACCCAATACGGCTATTTGTTCATAGTCAGCTGCGTCATCTGCTGCCTCTTCGGTTTGCGCGTATGCCTGTGCAGAAAGGTAAGCTGTCGAAGATAACGCTATAGCAATCGACAGCGGTAAGAACTTTCTTTTGTTGAAGTTATAGTTCATTTTATTTCCTCTACTTGTTGTTTATCATTTTCTTAATTGTTTTAGTTTTGGGTTAGCAGGCAATCGCTAGTAGCGATGCGTTCCCTCCTGCTGCAGTTGTGTTAATACAGACGTGTCGCTCAAAAGTACAGCATTTTTGTACCTCTTCTGGCGAGGTTGTGAGTGATAGTATTGCTCCTTCTCGTAGTGACAATGCTATTCTTATTTCTCTTAATCGATTTTTTTCACAGTGGATAACTACCCCGTAGAAGCCACTCAATTTAGTTAAATCGTTTGCTGAAAGGGTGCCATCGATAGCATTGGCACCTTTTGCGCCTTTACAGATAATAAGAGGTATCGCCCCAGCTTGTTTAACCGCTTGAGACTGACGAACCGCTTCATCGAAATGTTCTCCAAGACACAAAATAACGCCCTTACCGAATTCTCTAAGTACATTCAATTCGCCTGTAGGTCCTGGCATAGTGGTTTCATTAAGTATGTGACGATTGTGAGTTTGGCCGAGGCTGTTAATCTTGTTTTGGACGACGTCAAAGGCTAGTGTTTCTTTATCAATGTCGTGAGACGCCAAATTCAGCATGGTAGATTCAGACTTAATGAATTTACTTAGGTAATGTGGTCCACCTGCTTTTGGTCCTGTACCGGAGAGGTTCTCTCCGCCGAAAGGTTGTGAGCCAACGATGGCACCAACCTGATCACGGTTCACGTAGATATTGCCAACGTTTAGGCTTGATACGAGTTTTTCTACGCGAGAATCGATTCTGCTATGAATGCCAAAAGTTAAGCCGTAACCACTTGCGTTTACACGCTCTACTATTTGACCAATGTGCTTTGCTTTAAACTTTGCAACATGTAAGACAGGGCCAAAAATCTCGGTCTCAAGTGCATCAATTCCCGATGTTTCTATAACAGTAGGTGGAATAAAGTAACCATGATTTGGCACTTCACCTTCAAATGACACAACAATATTGTCTGCGTTATCGTTTATATAAGTACTTATGGTGTTTAGCGCTTGTTCGTTAATTACAGGCCCAATATCAGTGTCTATATGCCACGGGTCAGCGACCTTTAATTCATTAATTGCACCGCTCAGCATTGATATAAAGCTTGCGTAAATATCTTCCTGAATATAGAGCATGCGTAACGCTGAGCAGCGTTGGCCAGCAGATTGAAACGCAGAGCGCACCACGTCTTTTACTGCTTTCTCTAAAAGCGCGGTAGAGTCTACGATCATGCAATTAAGACCGCCCGTCTCGGCAATTAACGGCGCGTCAGGGGCGCAATGTTCAGCCATATTGCGGTTGATGCGTTGCGCGGTGAGCGTTGAGCCTGTGAAACATACACCGTCGATTTTCGGAGAAGCTGTTAACGTATTTCCAACCGTAGCTCCTTCTCCTGGAACCAGCTGAAATACGTCACGTGGTACGCCCGCTTTATATAGTAGCTTTGAGGCAAACCAAGCGGAAATCGTTGTCGTTTCCGCGGGTTTTGCTACAACAGCATTTCCACTCGCCAGAGCGGCGGCAACTTGGCCGATAAAGATCGCTAGCGGAAAGTTCCATGGAGAAACACAAGCAAAAATACCACATGGTTTCGATGCTTTTTGGTTTATCGCTTCCGCCGCATAGTAGCGTAAGAAGTCTACTGCTTCGCGAATTTCAGCGACCGCATCAAACGCATTTTTTCCCGCCTCGCGACAGAGTATGGCAAAAATTTCTCCGCTGTTTTGTTCGAGTAAGTCCGCGGCTCGATTAAGAATTGCACCCCTGGAGCGTACACCTTGTTCCTTCCAAATACGGGCACTATCGATGGCTCTAAGCACGTCAGACTCATCTGCAAAGACAACTGAACCAATAGCGTCATTATGGTTAGCAGGGTTTACGACTTCAAATGATGGCTTGTGAGAAACGTCATGCTTTACCAGTGGGGTAGCCTGCCATTGCGTATTCGAAAAGTGGTATCGCAATTCATTAAATGCATCTTGGTCTATGGGCTGAAAGAGATCGAATCCTTTAGAGTTTTTGCGATGTTCACCAAAAATGGCCTCAGGCATAGCAATAACCGATGTTTTGGGGACTTGAACTTGCGTAAGCGGATATTGTGTAACCTGTGATACTGGCACCGATTTATCGACAATTTGATTGACGAAAGATGAATTTGCGCCATTTTCCAGTAGTCGACGGACTAGGTATGCAAGCAGATCTCTGTGTTTACCTACTGGTGCATAGATTCGGCATTTTATACGCTCTTTTGATACAAGGTAGCGGTAAAGACTTTCTCCCATACCATGAAGACGTTGAAACTCAAAACCATTGTTATCATCTGTCATTTGTAAAATGGCGGCGACAGTACATGCATTATGTGTTGCAAACTGTGGGTAAATTACATGTCGCATATCTAAAAGTTTTTTAGCACAGTATAAATATGATGTGTCGGTTGCCGCTTTAGATGTGTAAACCGGGAAGTTTTTAACACCATTTACTTGCGCTTTCTTTATCTCCGCATCCCAATAAGCACCCTTAACAAGTCTTACTGTTATTTTGCGAGCCAATCGCGTTGAAAGTTCAAATAGCCAATCTAAAACGTGTGGGGCTGCTTTATTATAGGCTTGAACCACAACACCGAAGCCGTCCCACCCTTCTAAGCTAACATCACTTAATACGTCTTGAATAACCTCAAGCGACAGATCAAGTCGATCAGATTCTTCAGCGTCTATGTTTAGCCCTAAATTACCAGATTTGGCAAGTTGAGCGAGCTCCAGCACCTTTGGTGTAAGTTCTTCTAATACCCGTTCTTTGTTTATAGATTCATAACGGGGGTGAAGGGCTGAAAGCTTTATTGATATGCCCGCGTTTTGATGTATGTCGCCACTTCTAGACAGCGTGAGTAGGTGTTCAATCGCTTTTTTGTATTCAGCAAAATAGCGCTCAGCGTCGTGTTGCGTCAACGCAGCTTCACCCAACATATCATAAGAATAACCAAAGCCAGCTTTAACATTCGCTTGCCCGCGCTTCACTGCTGATGAAATAGATTCGCCTAGTACAAACTGATGCCCAAGCTCTTTCATTGCCATTTTTACGGCAACACGAATAGTAGGCGCACCAAGGCGCTTAACAAGTGGCTTAACTTTTTTAGTTATGCGTTTCTGCTCGTTCTTGCTGAGTACTTTGCCAGTTAGCATTAATCCCCATGTTGCCGCGTTAACTAAAGACGAACTAGACTGGCCTAGATGCTTATCCCATTCGGAAGAGGCTATCTTATCTTCAATTAATTCCTCGGCAGTAAAACCATCTGGCACTCGCAGTAATGCTTCAGCCAAACACATAAGAGCGATACCTTCATCCGTTGAAAGACCATACTTTGATAGGAACGTCTCCATTAAGCTTGGCTTTACATCATTGCGAAGGTGATGAACAAGCTTTTGCGCATATTCTTTTGTCAGCGCTTCATGGGCAATAGGCAGAGATAGCTGGTCGAGGAGCTTCTTAATCACAACAGATTCATCTTCTCTAATTGCGTTGTTGATATCGGTTCTCGAATGTAGTTTGCATACGTCAAGCATACAGTTAGGTCTCGTTAAAATGATTAAAGTCTGAGCATGATTCTACGCTTTGAGGTGTGGTTTTATTTCCTCTAATTAATCGATTAAGAGTGGTTTATTAGCTTTTTTATTGCTATTTTTAGTGTGTTTGGTTCGTAAAATGGGGTGTTTTAGTGAATTTGGATGCTTATGATAAAAAGATCATCAAGGAGTTATCTTCTGACGGCCGAATGTCCGTAAGTGAATTAGCAGATCGGATAGGGCTTTCAAAAACACCGTGTCAGAATCGACTAAAGCGACTTATAGAAAACGAATACATATTAGGTTTTAAAGCGATTGTTAATCATGCAAAGCTGGATATGGAAATGGTAGCGTTCACAGAAGTCACTATGTCAGATACAAAAGAGTCAGCGCTTGCAGCTTTCAATACAGCAGTCAGCAAAATACCTGAGATAGAGCAGTGTCATTTAATAGCGGGAACATTCGATTACCTCCTTAAAATACGAACTAGAAACATGAATCAATACCGTAAGATATTAGCGGAAACTGTTTCTGTTCTTCCGTTCATAGAGTCAACGTCAACGTATGTTTCTATGCAACCTATCAAGGAGCAAGGGTAAATAAACTTGGTATGGTCCTTAAGAAAGCGTTCAAGCATTGACGGAAGAACAACGGCAACATAGATTAACGTCATATCTTTTTTGATGACCATTAGAGACAAGCATGCAAAATACAGTGCCATTATTAGATGTGTTGGTTATTGGCGCGGGAATCTCCGGAATTGGCTGTGCTTATCACATACAAAAGAAATGTCCTGACTTGTCCTATTCGATTATTGAGGCACGAGGCGATCTCGGTGGCACTTGGGATTTATTTAAGTACCCGGGAATACGGTCGGATTCTGATTTATTTACCTTTGGTTACGACTTCAAACCGTGGAAAGAGAAAAAGGCCATTGCAGATGGCCGTTCAATAAAAGCTTATATAGAAGAGACGGCAGTAGAAAGCGGAATAAAAGAGCACATACGCTTTTTAACCCGGGTGGTTGATATAAATTGGCAAACTGACAAACAGTATTGGCTGGTAACGCTTGAGTCTGAACAAAGCGGGCAAAGTGAACAAGTAGCTGCAAGATGGATCTTCAATGCGTCAGGCTATTATCGTTATGACAAAGGTTACACGCCAGATTTTTCAGGGCAATCCCGTTTCAAAGGTCAGATTGTTCATCCCCAGCATTGGCCCGAAGATCTGGAATACGAAAATAAACGAGTAGTCGTAATAGGAAGCGGCGCCACCGCGGTAACACTGGTGCCTGCAATTGCAAAAACAGCCTCACACGTGACGATGCTTCAAAGAACGCCGTCTTACGTATTGCCTGTGCCTGTAGAAGATCCTATCGCAAAGTATTTACGCGCGTTGTTTAACGAGAATATCGCATTTAATGCAGCCAGAAGGTTTAACATTGCGAAACAGCGTTGGGTATACGCATTTTGTCAGCGCTTCCCGAAACGAGCGCGAAAAATCATTCGTAGCCTAAACATCAAAATGTTGCCTGAGGGTTATCCCGTCGATAAGCACTTCAACCCGCCTTATAATCCTTGGGAGCAGAGACTTTGCGCTGTTCCAGGCGGAGACTTGTTCGAATCCATCTCTGAAGGGAAGGCCTCGGTTGCTACCGATACTATCGATACGTTTACCGAAACGGGTATTCAACTTGAGTCAGGCGAACATTTAGATGCAGATATTATTGTTACCGCCACAGGGCTGAACCTTTTACCGTTAGGGGGGCTTATCCCCAAGATAGATGGCGACCCCGTATCCCTTCCAACATGCGTTACGTACAAAGGCATGTTGCTTAGTGGTGTCCCTAACTTTGCTATTGCAGTGGGGTACACAGCGTCTTCTTGGACATTAAAAATAGGGCTTTTGTGCGAGCATTTTACACGGTTACTGAATCACATGAAGCATCACGGCTTCGTTCAGTGTACGCCTGTGGCAGAACCAGATATGGAGACACAGCCGCTGCTAAACTTCGGTGCAGGATATATTCAGCGTTCATTAGATAAGTTACCCCGGCAAGGCATGCATTTTCCCTGGTCGATGTCGTTCAATTATGCAGAAGATGTGAAGATTTTTCGCAAAGGTCGAGTTGATGATCCTGCGCTGAAATTTGAAAAAAGAAAAGAGCAAGACTGATAATTTTGTCGAAATTTCAAGAGAATAAATATGAGCTTAGCGCAGCATAATGAACAGTATATAACGCTTAAATACGGCGACAAATTTTGCTACGCAGAGCACGGAGCGGGCAACAACGACACCTTAATTTTAATAGCTGGGCTAGGTTTACAACTAGTGTATTGGCCCAAGGCTCTTATTGAGCGGTTAGTTGAAAGTGGTTTACACGTAATTTGCTTTGATAACCGTGATGCAGGCCGCTCTGTTCGCAGCAATACTCCTCACCCCAGTTTATTGCAGCAGTTGCGGGGTAAAGCTCCCAAAGGTGCTTATGGTTTAGATAAAATGGCAGAGGACACCGTGCAGCTCATGTCAGCATTAAATGTTGAAAAAGCGCATATCGTAGGCATGTCGATGGGTGGAATGATAGCCCAAACGCTGGCTAGCGAATATCCTAAAAATGTTAAGTCTTTAACCTCGATTTTTTCTACAACAGGTAATAGACGGGTAGGGCAGCCCTCTTATTCAACACTATGGCGAATGGCCAGAGCAAAAGCGCCGATGAATGAAAGCGAGGCCATTAAAAACTATCACGCTATGATGACCCATATTGGCGATGGTGTGGCAGAAGATGCTATTAATCAGTGGCATCAATACGCGCGACTAGCATGGCAAAGAAATGGCGCAAAAAGTGATGCAAAAGCCATGTTTAGACAAATTGGGGCTATTATGAAGTCCGGCGACCGCACCACATCGCTTCAGAGGATCACCGCCCCTACGTTAGTGATACATGGTGATGTGGATCGCATGGTTCACCCAAGTGGCGGGGCCGCTACAGCCAAAGCAATATCAGGGGCAAAACATCAGGTTCTGCGCGGGTTACGCCACCAGATTGATACCCTTCAGTCTCATCGGATAGCCGACAGTATTCTCGCCCACATTCATCTAAACACTAAATAAGATGACCGCTTTTAAAGTAGTTTGTCCATATCAAGGAGTCTGAACTACTTTTTCTAATTTATAAATCCGATTTCACGTATCAATTGTCGTTTCCAGTCCAAAGCTGGAATGCGGCTTCTTGTGTTCACGGAAAGTTGATGGCGAGTTTCTAATAGCCCTCTTCAAAAGTTTCTAGAAAAAGACTGGAACGAAGTCATTTCTCCAGAACTGAAGTGGAATGAAGATATATCACTTAAAACCAGCTCAGCACTACGCGCACGGGATGTGAGAACAGGCGTCGCTATCCTTCAATATATATCGATGGCGGCTTGTATGCAAAGTAGATTTTTTTGAGGTGGTCAACAAAATTCAGCAATTTTTGCTGAATTGTCTCAGCGGGAGATAGGCGATCTTAAGTTCGAGTTGAACAAAATTTGATTAGTGAAAAGTGGCTGTTGCTTTAAGTATCATATTTTGAATTGTCAATTTTATCCCGGTGAAGTTTGATGATACGGATTCATCATTATTAGTTGATTTTCTTCACAGCATAAAAAATTCATCGAAACTGGATTTTTTCCATCGGCCTGCTGCATCCCTTCTATAAGCTCAATGACGCCGCTTAAGTACTTTTGAAATGCACTGGCTTGTTTTTCATCTTCTGTGCCAGTGCTTCATGTGAATACAATGGTTAAGTAGCCCGTCGCTTTATTTTCGGTCATCATAAACCTTTCATATGCAACTTCTCCCAGCGTAGTCATCCAATCCAACAGCGACTGCTGAGATTTTTGACATGCAGTCGTCGCTATAAGGTATTTAGTTATACCGGTGCCCATTGCCATCTCCTGAAAAATTGTTAAACAATAATCGAACGTTTTTAGACAAGTCGACCCGAGGTGTTGCAAAGTGCGCGAATCTTTTCGGGACATGTTGCATGCAACAGGGCGACAAGTCTGATTTTTTGAAAACGACAAAATCGGTTTTGGTTGGGTTCATGTATGCAGAAAGTATGGGTTTTACATTGCAACATGATGCAATCTTCTGCGCTATGTTTCGTGACCGACTAAATGTGGCTTTCCGGTTGACTAAGAGGTATTCATCAACAAACTTGCGAATCGAGTCGGCGTCTATCACTTCAGGGTTATTTGGTTTTACGCACAAGAGGCCTTGCTTGACTAAGTCGTTCACAATTTGAATGTTTGTCCGCAATATCTTGGCGGCTTTTGCTTTTGGACAATCTTGCAAGTCATCCCACGCTTTCTTCAGCAATGCTTTAAGACTTTCCGAAGAAACTTGAAGGCTGTTAATGTAGTGAACGGTT
>MDSV01237867.1_pt1 | contig 14382 bp, 11 predicted proteins | sample 810851 | NCBI WGS metagenome assembly MDSV01 (sample SAMN05326640, study PRJNA326480) | marine metagenome | isolation source: seawater | place: Atlantic Ocean: North East | collected 2012 | reverse complement strand
CCTTAGAGTCTTTTCTGCATTTATCAATAAAGCCATTCCGAAGAATTGTTTTAGCATAAGCAAGAGGGTATTCAGCAGATAAGAATTTATCTTTGTTCTCAATCAGCTTAAGTAACGTGGCCTGGCACATGTCCTCAGCATCAGTCAGGTTACCCGTGAGACTTAATGCAAAAGGTAAGAGTTTTGGACTAACAATGTGCAAAGCTTCTTTCAGTGAGGGAGGATTGAGTTTAGGTGGAGTAGCAACCTCAGCCACACGAGTCTGTGTTGGCGTAAATATATTGATTGAATTTGTTGCTTCCATGCGTTTATTTAATACTACCTAATTCTTTGACTGTAATGGAAGAGGGTAGTTGCAAATAAAGTTGATATATTTTGTAACAAATTAAATCTTCAAACGTTACCAAGAATAGAGATCTATTATTTGCATTTATTCCTAATGATATGCATTAAAGGCTCATCTATAGAGCCATTATCCTTTTTCATAAAGTCTTTACACCATTCTTCAAGCTCTGTATCTGGTTTATATACAAGCCCAAGCATAATTAAAATAATTGCTGCTAAGCTCAAAAATAGAATTAAAAAACTTTTCAGGCTTTGTAGCATTCTATTTGATTCATACTTAATGGCTTAATAATTTCGCGCTCTAATGGTTCATATAGTGGTTGCTTTCTTTTGTTGTCATGAAGCCAGTTTTGTCCAGATTCAAATAAAATAAGGTCTTTTGAGTCTGCAGCATACTTTAGTAGATTGTCGTTTTTAAAAAATTCATTTCTGATTGTTTTTAAATTTTTTGAATTTATTAATAGTTTTAATTCCTCTAAGGTAAAATGATTCTTCTCTCCAGCTATATCAAGGTGAGAGCTGGGAATAAATAGTTTTTCTCGAGCATTAAAAACTTTTTTTGCAAAAACAATAGATTGAAAAAATAATTGAGCCAAATCATAACTAGGATATTGTTGTTCAAACATTAAATCTATGAATTCATCCCAATTTTCATCATCATTAGGGAAGATCGAAATGGCGTTCTTGAGATCTTCAGTATTTATAAAATTTATATAGCCTATGTCATATGGCGAATGTGACTTTGAGTAATCTTCATAAGTTTTTTTATTGAACCCTTTAAGTAACTTATATTTTGTTAATTTTTGAATTTGTTCATAGCTTAGCGAATTCGATTCATAACTCTCCATAATTCCATGGTTATGCATGAGCAGCCTTCGCAGAACATCTTTTGCATTATCTATAAAATTAGAAATATCTGGAATTGAAACCCCTAATCCAGGAGCATAATATTCCTCACGAGGTAAATCACTTGTTTTTTCAATTATTGAATTTGTTAGGATGAAAGTTTTAAACCTTTTTAAAACTTCTTTATCTTCTTTCTTTTTTGAAGATGATAGGGTGTCTAAAATAGTTATTAAATCAGAGCTAGATAGGTTAACTCTTAAATTATTTAATTTTGAACTCCACTCATAAATCAGCCTCCAAAAACCATCAGTCATCTCATTGTTGTTTGAGATCAAGCCAATTAAAGGCACATAAAGCTTTCGATTAAGATTAAACAAAACATTTGAATCCTTTGATATGTCCAACATTGATTCATCTTCATTGTATGTATCAATATATTTTTTTATATCAGCAACGCGTTTTGATAACTGATTTGAAAATTCCATGCCTATATCATACAGAATAAGTAAATATTGTAAATGTGTTATTTAAGCATTTACAAATATTTGAAAATGCTCTAAAATAGCATTTATGATTTTAAAATTAAATGAAAATATAAACATTAAAAAAGTTAAAGCTAGTCTAAAAAATCAAATTCAAAAGGGTTTATGTAAAAACAATTATGATTTTGAAATCAATTTAATCTACAAAATAATTCATGAGCATTCAAACTATGAGTTATATCAATGGCAGCTATTTGGAAATGACAAAGAAATAGTAGAGCAAGAAATTAAATCTCTTTTAATCGATATAACTAGCTTAGACAGGAAATTAGCTTGGGATTGCATCAGCATTTTTTCAAGATATCAAAGCCTATATGAGCACAGAAATGAGGTAAACAAAAAATATTTTGAGGGGAAGAGTTGATTTCAAAGAATAATTTCGAGTTAGCTAGATTATCTATAAGCCATCAGGCAAGAGAGAGAGGTTTAAGAGACTTAATTTCTAGAGACAACTGGGATACTTTTGCTGGGTGGAAAAAAAGAGGTAGAAGCATTAAGTCTGGCAGTAAAGGTTTTAAGGTACAAATAGTAATCCCTTATTCCTTATCTAAAAAAGGGGCTTTTTTAAGCCCAGACTTTGCAACTGTTCAAAAGACTCTCTTCTCAAAAAGTCAAACCAGACTCAATAAACTCCCCATAGCACGCGAAAATATATTTTGAGTAAATATAAAATACATCTGGTTTATTTATTTCTTATTCTAATTTTGCAGATAATAAACTTTCATGCAGTAGGTTTTACTAAACACAAGTCAGATTGGTGTGATGCGTTTTACAAAGAATTTACTGATGGTCTATAACATGAGGCATATTATGTATATGACTTATCGTGTTCATTATTTATACTGACTAGAAGCAAATATAAAAATAACATTTGAAATATAATCAAATTAATACGCTTAATTTTATTGATCTATTCGCAGGCTGCGGGGGTTTATCGTTAGGCTTGGAGGAAGCAGGATTTTCACCAATCTTTGTTAATGAGATCGATCAGGATGCCCTTGAAACATATTTAATCAACAGAGAAATGCGATTTCCACATCTCAGAGATCCAAGTTTTTATTCAAGGGATATAAAATCATGCCTTAAAAAGTCCTATATAGATGAACTCAAGAAGAACCTCATTTCAAAACTTGGAATATCTGAAGTTGACTTAATTTGCGGTGGACCTCCATGCCAGGGATTCTCTGGTCTCGGAATAAGGCGTTCATACAATATTGATAAAAAACATATACCTTCCAATTACCTTTATGAAGACATGGCAAATTTTATAAAGCAAATTAACCCAAAGATGTTTCTTTTTGAAAATGTTCAAGGTCTCTTATCGTCACGATGGACTTCATCGGGACCAAAGGGAGAGGTGTTTGCTTCAGTACTTAAGACTTTTGAGGCTATATCAGGCTACAAAGTAGCTTATGAATTATTGTTTTCAAGAGACTTTGGTGTCCCACAAAGAAGACCAAGAGTATTTATTGTTGGGTTAAGAGATGATGTGGTGCAAAAAATTGATTTTGACGAGAAAGACATTAAATTTTTACCTACAGGAGGCTTAACAGCACCAAATATTTCAGACATCCTCTCAGATTTGGTCGATGAAAATTATACAAATGGAGGATCTACCAGTCAGTATCCTGCTAAAGCATTAAATAAAACTCAAAAATACTTTAGAACCCTCCCAGATGGCTCCTTGCTAAAAAAAGGAGATCTTTTAACTGAGCATGAATACAGCAAACATTCTGAAAGGGTAATTCAACGGTTTAAAAGAATTATTGAAAACAAGGGTAAAGCCGATCTAAATTTAAAAACTAAGAAATTTGCACAAAGAATGCTGCCTGCTCAATGGTCTGAATCTGGTCCAAATATCACGATTACTTCCATGCCTGATGATTACATTCATTTTTTGCAGCCTCGAGCTCCTACATTAAGAGAATGTGCAAGAATACAAACTTTCCCAGACTGGTATCAGTTTTCTGGAAAAAGAACTACTGGAGGTAAAAGAAGGGCTGGAGTACCAACAGATAATAATTTTAATAGAGAGCTTCCTAAATTTACTCAAATTGGCAACGCGGTTCCAGTCATGCTTGCCAGAAAGATAGGCGAGCATTTTAAATATTTAATCGAAAAGTCTTCATAGTAAATGCAATCTTATAGCCAACAAATAGACAAGCTATCAAAAAACCTCAGGCAAGCTATCAATTATGAATCTGAGGTATTTTCATATGAAGAGATATCTGCATGGGTGGACGATGAGCTATTCAAAAATAATTTTATTAGGCAGAATCTAGCCTTAAATATAATTTGGATTTTTAGCAAACAAAGAATATTACATGATAATAGGGATGTTCAGCGTCTTTGCAGTTGGTTGTTTCAACAACTTAAGAATCAGATTGACTCAAATGAATATGAATTAATTTCAGGCTTTGTCATAGTTGCCATTGAAACCCTTACACGGATGTTAAATGAGCTTCCTAGCATTAGGACCAGCCTTTCAAATCTAGAAAGAGAAAAAGTTAGAGAAAAGCTTTCAGAGATTACCATAGACGATCGGATCCTAAGCTTTAAAGATGCACCTCAGTTTAAGCAGCTTCAAAAACTTCAATCTATCCCAATCGTAAGTAGCTTCCTAGATCATTACGATGAATTATTAGAAATGTTAACAGGGGATGAAACACATGGATCGCTTGGTCAAATTATGCAATATATTCTTTCAGTTAATGATGTAGTGCCTGATAGTCAGGGAGTGCTTGGACTGGTTGATGACTTGTATGCTTTGGAGCAACTAGAGATTGATTTAAGTCAAAATGAACTTAGAGATATTAAGTGGAAGTTTGAAATGAACTTTCCTGATTTTCAATTTCCAATCATTATAGATAGATCTGGAAATAACTTAGTTAATAGAATAGATGATCTCATAAAAGCAGCACTCTATTATTCTGAAAACTCTGATCTTAAATTTAAGCTATTTTCCCTTAAGGAGCCTGGACCCTTCAGTGTTCTGTCAACTCTCTTAGGCTCGATCACCAAGCTGGAACTATCCAGCAACAGCGTCTCAGTCTTAAATTCATCAAAGTTATTGAAGGGGAAGACTTATGAGCTTATCAAGGGTCCTTCAAGCATCCATGTAGAATTTGATCAAATTTTATCAATGGGCAAGCGTGAGATGTATATGTTTCAGACCAATGGCAATAAAATTAATATCTCACCGAAGATTATCAATGATTCATTGATTGTTAGCTCTGAGGAAGAGCTCTCTCGAGAAAACAAAGTTACAGAATTCATTGATTCTACAAAAGAATCTATCCACGGCATGTTCCCTTTTGGTTTAGCAAATAATCTTAATATTAATTTTGAGAAAGTATTCTTAGTTGATAGAAAAAATAAACTTGATATCTACCTTAATACGGAGATAGAGGGCAGAAGCATTAAAGATTGGTTTGGTTGCAAACTTATTAATACTCAACTTAAAGAAAGCATCTCATATGGATTGTTAAGTGATGAACCTTTAATCACTGCTGCATACTCGCTGGATTCACTGATTAGGTACTTGGCAACACAATCAATTGATCAAGGTACTTTTCATTCTTTAAATCTAATCACAGAAACAAAAATAGATAACCATATTGAAAATTTGTACTACCTCACTAATTCATTTCATCAGCCATTTAAAACAGTTAATATTTTTTCTAGTCAAGATAGTGAGTATGCTCAAAATCAGTTCAAAGAATTGGGATACTCTCTTTTTCAAGAGCACCGATCACTTTCTCAAAAGTTTGTCCATCCTCCCCGAGATAGCCTATTTGAAAACTATTTAAGCAGGGTGGGCTCATATCCAGAAATAGAATACAGGGTTATAAATGAGCCATTACTTGAAGAATTTTATGAATTATTAAACTTTAAGCTTAAGTCAGAGTTTAGAAATACCAAGACATATTTATACCACTTAAAAATGATGTTGCTTACAAGGTATGGTCAGCTCAGTGAAAAGGGAAAAGCGGTAAAAGCTGCAAATCTTCAAAACTATATTAATAAACTTTATTCATATACTCACGTTCATGAAAATATTCAATTAATAATTGATTTCGTTATTGAGCATAAGGAGTTTATTTTAAATTATGAAAAATATAGCTTACTTAATGACTCTCAGCACTTTATGCCTGATGAAAAAATTCTTGTTTCAAACACAGAATACGAGAGCTTGAAAAGGAAAGGATGGGAAGATAATCACATTCCAAAGATTCACTTATCTGAGGTAAACCAAATAACTAAAATTTTTGTCCCAGCTTTTATGGACCCCGTAACAACTAGAAAATTAATTAATTTTCCACATGCAGAAAAAATTATCTTTTTTGCATCAAAGGTTGAAATCGATACTTTTTTGAAACCTATGGCTGAGAAAAGAGATTCAACTATAGGATTAAAAACTGCTCTTGATGATCATGCCAAGGAAGAAATTACAAAATTTGAGGAGATTTTTCTTGATTTAGATTTAGACTTTTCTAGCTATAAAAAATCCTTAAATCATGACTCAAATGATTTCTTTGATGCAAGAATTTTCTTATTTGAAAATAATTCTTGTTTGGCACTTCCTTTAAGAGGCGATCAAATTATTTCTCATGATTTAATAAATATTAAGCCAGAAGAGTTATCTGTAAATGATATTGAGTGCGGTGATTTTCTGATTAGACCTGACACCAATCATGGTGATCTACAAGACAGTATTTTAGACGTTACAGTTAAAAACATAGATAAAATTCGATCAAAAGCATCGCTTTGGAAATTGGAGCTTGAGAACGCATTCAACACTCAAAATCTAACTATTGATGAGCTTGTTATTTTTATGCAGACCAAAGGCAATAAAAGACACCCTATGACTGTTAAGAATTGGTTTAAAAGTCCAACGCTTATTGCTCCAAAGCAGCCTGATGAAATGTTTCAGATCTTTGCACAATTCTTAGGGAAAAATGATGAATATTTTAATGAATGCTTAAAGGCAACTCAAAATCTGTATAAGGCACGCAATCAAGTCCTCAATGATTTACCAGAGTACTTAAGTTCTGCTTATTTTGATGAAGACGAGCGTCTACTTGAGTTTAAGATAGATCAAAAAACATTTAAGGCTAATATTTATGAGGTCTTGAGTTATCAAGATACTCAAGTAAGCTTTGATAATCTATATAGGGTAAAAGATCTAGAGGAGTACTTTGAGCAGTAGAAAAACATTTCCAGAAATATCTACAATGCAGCTTTTGGAGAAGGCGGGATTAAAGTACTTGCATCATGTTTACCTTGAGGATCCATCAAGCAAATTTAAAAGAAGATCAGAAATTGATTTTATTGTTTTTCATCCCAGAGGATTGCTTATATTAGAGTCAAAAGGGGGCGATAGATACGAAAGAACTACCGAAGAAAAAAAGGGGAAGAGGCTTGATGTCTGGACGTATTTTGAGGGGGATCGCAAACTTTATTCTCAGAGCAAATCTCCCTTTGATCAAGTTACAGAAAATTTAGAGGATTTCAGACGTATTCTTCGTGAAAAGGATACAAAGTTTAATAAAATTTGTTTTGCTAGAGGTGTAGTATTCCCTGATCTAAAATTTTCAGATGCAGGTATTTTGCAAAACTCACCTGAGATTACATTTGATGTTGAAAGTGAAAGTTTTAGTGAATTCATTGAGGGATGTTTTGATGCCGAGTATACAAAACAAGAGCCTGATAATTATGATCAAATCAATGATGAGACTCAGGCATTTATTGAAAGCCTATTATTTCCTAATGAGCCTAAAACATTTGAACAGCCGCATGAGTTCAGGGATTACTCACTTAGCAAAATTAAAAATTATCTTTATGGACCTGCCTGGGATGATCCATCGCAAATCAAGATCGATGTTTATCCGGGGGAGCTATATAGTACAGGCATCCTGCACTCACTCAAGCCTATTGATGACCCAACTCCTGCTGAATTTGAAGAGGATGATGTTGATGAGTCTAATTTTTCAGAATCACAAGATTCTAATATTTCAAAAGATCATTCAACAGCAGAGGAAAATACTGATAATGAATACACAAATTCTCATTCAATTATGCGACCTTCGTCAGCAGGTATTTATTTTTCAATCCCTCAGGAAGCATCAGTTGAGATTACTTATGGCTACTCTCTTTTCTCAAAGGATGAAAATAACCGATGGACTAGAATCCATTTCACTGACAAAGAGGTAGTGAAATTAAACCAAAAAAGGTTTCAACCAAAAAAAACTAAAAATGATTTTGTCACCATTGAAATCAGGTCTCATTTTAGAGATTCAATACAACATGTTGGAATATATCTTGTTAACAGAAGTGATGATGAAAACATTTATCAAGTTGGATTAAAGGCAAAGCTGCTCGACTGTAATTTGATACCACAAGAACCTATCTTTGATGATTTATCTGATGGTAATTTATTTGATGCGATAAAAATTTATGGATCAGGTAAAGGTGTAGCTGTTAATTGGAATAGTGAGCTAAATGAAATATGGACAGACTTCATTCCTGAATATGATGTTGCAAAAATTGAGTCCAAATCAAACAATGATTCAAATTTATCTATTTATTATTTGGCTGATCCTGAGTCTAATCTAAGCCAATCTGAATATATAAATAATTTGAATATTTTTGTTGATAGTTATAGCAACCATCTTGCAGATCTTGCAAAAAATTCACTTTTAGATCATCAAAAAGAAAATATTAATAGAGCAAATAAGTTTTGCGAGAGGATTAAAAAAGGAATTCATTATTTATCCGTGGATCAGAATGCCTTTGATGCTTTTAAATTAATGAATTTATCAATACTTACAATGTTTGCCAGAAAGTCTAAATATCAAGGTGAAAATTTTTATGACACTGATCCAAATGAGCGAGAACCATCATGGTATGCATTTCAGTTTGCATTTTGTCTTGCCTCAATTCCAGGCATCATTGATCCTGTCTCTGAAAAGGATGATAGAGAAATTGTTGATTTAATTTGGTTCCCTACTGGCGGCGGAAAGACTGAATCTTATCTAGCATTATTAAGTTTTACTATTTTATTAAGACGTCTTAACAACCCTCAGAATGTAGGTACGACAATTATAATGAGGTATACCTTGAGACTCCTTGTTCAAGATCAGTTTTCAAGGTTAGCCAGTTTAACCGTTGCAATGGATTACATCAGAAAGGAGAAGTTCCTTGATCATGATTTAGGGGATGAGCAAATAACATTGGGTTACTGGGTAGGTAGGAAAGCAAGCCCTAAAAGCATTCAGGAAGCTAATGCTAAAGTTAAACAAGCTATAAGAAATCAGGCAAACCAATTACCATTTGTTCTGGATAGATGTCCTTGGTGTGATGAAGACTTAGTTTCACTGCTTGGTAATCCAACAGCCTACGCATCATTTTATCTTGATAATCATAATGGAAAGCCTGTATGCACAAATCAGGATTGTGGATATTCAACCACTGATAAATCTGGTTTGCCTGTAATATTGTGGGAAGATGAAATCCTAAAAAATCCTCCCACAATCATTATTGGCACAGTAGATAACTTTGCTAAGTTAGCTTGGCATAAATATGATACTCAAAACTTATTTGGAACTACTAGAAATGGATATGAGTGCTCACCTCCAGATTTAATTATTCAAGATGAATTACATTTAATTAGTGGTCCGTTAGGCAGCTTAGTCGGTTTGTATGACCAACTTTTAAGAACATTATGCTCTAAAAAACATCCTGTAAAAATTGCAGTTTCAACTGCAACAATTTCTAATGCAGATCAGCAAATTTCTAGGTTATATGGCAATCGCTCTCATCAGGTCGTACCACCGCCAGAAATTCAATGGGGCGACTCATTCTTTATGAGCACGAACGAAGACCCTAAAGTCTCCAGAAAATATCTTGGTGTATTCAATGGTTCTTTAAGCCCTGTTGTATCGAGCATCAATACTGCTTCAGCTCTTTTGCAGAGTAGCGCTTTTAGACCGGACATTTCAAAAGCAGATGACGAATCAATTGATCCCTATAAGACGCTTGTTTGGTATTTCAATTCAATAAGGGAGCTAGCGTATTCAATTTCGTCAAGGTGGAACATTGAATCAAGAGTTAACTTTTTAGCTAACAGCGTAGATAAGTACCTAGGGAAAAAATTTAGACGAAGATTTGAATATGCAAATCTTCAAGAACTTACATCTAGAAAAACTGCTCCTGAGATAAAAAATATTAAAGAAAATTTAACTACTGCCTACAAACAAGAATATGAAAAAGGCGATAAAAGATCTGTTGATGTATTGTTTGCAACTAATATGATTTCTGTGGGAGTGGACATTCCAAGGCTTGGATTAATGATGGTAAATGGTCTACCAAAAACCAGCTCAGAGTATATTCAAGCATCCTCTAGAGTTGGTCGAAAGCATCCCGGATTAGTAATAACTTCATACAATATTAATAAATCAAGAGATCGATCTCATTATGAGTATTTTCGATCTATGCATGAGGGTCTATATAGGTATGTAGAGCCAACTTCCGTAACTCCATTTTCTGCAGGAGCTAGGAAGAAAGGACTTGCTGGGGTATTTTTTGCATATTTAATGCACATCCACCCAACTGAAGATCCAACAGACTTTTCCCCTGATGAGATGAATGAAGCAAAACAATGGATTATAGACATTGTCACGCAGGTGCATCCTGAGGAAAACATAGGTGTCATTGATTCAGAAATCAATCAGGTGATCAAAGCATATAAAGATAATCAAGATCATATTACTGAGTGGGGAAACATGGTGGGTAATGATGACTCAACCATAACATCACTTATGGGAACTTTTTCAGATTCAAAAAAGAAATCAAAAAGACATGTGTTTGATATTTTAACTTCGCTTAGAAATGTTGATCGAGATGTTTCAGTAAGGATATTTCAGGAGGACTAAATGGGAGATTTAAGATCTAATCAACTAGTTGGTGCTTTTGGTCCAGGAGCTATTTACGACCTAGTTGATTATTCTGTGATTATCGCATCAGCTGATCAATGGTTGTCAAAAAGGTTTGACCCAGAATTGGTAATAGACGACATTGAGATCAAACAAGTGGTGCAAAAGAGAATGCAAGAGCTAACAAACCATAAAATTGCTTACATATATGGTCTGATGATGCCCCCATTAAGTAGAGAAGATTCAGATGAGCACGAAACGGCAACGGGTTCTGTAAAGGCATTTAGGTTTCCAATATTCCATAGATGCAGCAGATGTAAGGTGCTTTGCAGACTCAAAAATACTTCAACAGAGAAGTACTGTAGTCACAAGCATTCCTCAATACCGGGCATGGAGCCATGTGCCTCAATTCCTCAAGAATGGAAGCGAGGAAGATTAGAGCCTGTTAGATTTGTAACTAAGTGTGAAGACGGTCATTTGCAAGATTTCAATTGGATCGCATATAAACAACTTACCTGCAGTAATGCATGTCAAAAACATGAAAGATGGGGACCTGCGGAGTCAATATATTATTTAGATGAAACCTCTCAAGGCGACTTTTTTAATAGCATTAAAATAAACTGTAGATCATGCAAATCAAAAGCCTCACTAGGAAGAGTAAAAAAAATAATTGCATCAATCAATGATGGAGATTTTGACAAACTTGACCCCAAAGAGAAAAATATTTTTACATGTAATGGTTGGAGACCTTGGCTTGAAGGTAATGAAAGTGAGTCCTGTAGTCGCACATTAGACTTTGTGCCAAGAGGACAATCAAATGTTTATATACCCATCAGAGAAAGTTACATATCAATACCTAAAGATGATTTTACAGATTTAGATATTGATCATGATGGTATTTTAAACTCTTTATTTTATGATGATGACCCTTCAAAACAAGTAACCAAGGAGGAGGCTATTCAAGATATACCTGTAACTAAAAGATTTCGTGGCGATGAAATTAAACAGGCTATTATCAATAATTTTGGGGATACGTCTGAAGAGGATCTTAATACTAAAGTTGATCAGTATTTGCATGATCTAATTAATTGGAGAGTTTCATGTGAAGAAATTTCAGCTGACGAGATTGAAAAAAACTATAAGTTTAATGAGCTGAGATCCTTGTCTTCAGAGGTTGTTTCAGACGAGTTTATTTGCCACCCAATAGATATAAGTGGAAATAAATTCTTAAATGTTAAATTTGAATCTATTTCAAAAATAGAGAAACTTAAAATAGTAAATGTATTACTAGGTTTTCAAAGAAGCTTTAATGCTGATGATGATCAAATTAGATTCCATCCATCTATCAATAAACCCTCTTACTTGCCATCAAGTATTTCATGGGGAGAGGGGATTTTTATGGAATTCAGGTTTGAAGAAGTGCAGAAATGGGCTGAAACGAATAAAGGCTTCATTGAGAAAAGGGACGCAGAATTAGATCAGAGATCAAAAAATTCACTTCAATTTAGAGATATTAAAAATACAAAGTATTCCATGGTTCATTCCTTCTCTCATATGTTTATGAAGCAACTAGCCTATGAGTCCGGATTTAGTGTTACAGAGCTCACTGAAAAAATATATTTTTTTGAAGAAGAAAGTAAGATTGGGTTACTTATTCATACTACTTCTGGTGATGCTCAATGCTCAATGGGGGGACTTAGTGACTTAGCTGATCCCTTAAAGCTTGAAAACACCATCAGGAGGGGGTTAAACATGAATTTATCTTGTTCAAATGATCCATTATGCGCAGATTCAACTGGGCAAGGAACAAGCGCTCTTTCTCACGCAGCATGTTTTGGGTGTTTGATGCTTCCTGAGATATGCTGTGAGGTAAGACCCATCAAAAATTCATACCTTGATAGAAACCTACTTATTAATCTTGATAGTTCGGTAAAACCATTTTTTGAATAAAATACCTGTGGATATCAATAGCTTTAGTTTCAAAAGAGGGTCCGAATATTCAAGAGACGATATTCATTTTCTATACTTTGGAAAACCATATCCTAAGATTGGGACTGGAAATTGGACTACTGGATATGTTCAACCAAAGGGAAGCAATGATCTAATAATTTTTATGAATATAGGGGTCCCAGGCAAAACAGGTCATGATTTTGATAACAAGTTTGATCCAGAGACCAATACGATAACTTGGTATGGCAAACCTAAAACGCATTCAGCACAACCCACTTTTCAAAAACTATTTTCAAAAGAATTAACTCCTCACTTTTTTGCAAGATGGGATGCTAAAAATATTAAATTCCTTTACCTAGGAACTGGATCTTTTATCAATTTTCAAGATAACGCTGAAACAAAACAAGGTCCAGCAATTAAAACTATAGTAACTTGCGATGAAGCAAAAGATATTTTTAGTTATTCAATCCCAGAGATTAGCCAGCAAAATAAAACTAATACAGATGTAAATGATCTTGAAATTGCTGACTCTATTTTTACTCAAACTCTTGAATCAGCAGGCTCGTCATTCGCTCTTGAAAAGCATCTGGAAAGTTACATTGAAAAATTCTGGAAAGATACAGCATTTGGAAGAGATTATGATATTTTTCAAAATGGACGCCAGTTTCCAACAGAAACAGGACCCTTAGATATTCTAGCTCACAAAAAAGATAAATCTGAGTTCTTGGTGTTAGAGTTAAAGAGAGATAAAACCAGTGATGTCGCCGTAGCCCAAACTCTAAGATACATGGGGTATATTAAAAAAACTCTCGCAACCAATGATGAAAAAGTAAAAGGATGCATTATTGGAACAAGAGAGGACCAAAATTTAATTAATGCTATCTCAATGGTCCCAGACATATCTTTTTATAGATATAACTTAAGCTTTTCTTTGGATAAGGTTAATTTTTAATCGTATTCAAACTAAATAAATATAATTAATCCTTATTCAATTCTCTTAGTCAGTAAATATTATTTATACTTTCTAATAGATTAATAAGATCTGCAATATCGTTATCACTTCCTATTTCTAAAAGAATTTCCACATTAACACATAATAATTCGCTATTCTTTTTAAGCATAAATTCTAGGTATTCTCTGCCTTTTTTAGGTCTGTGGTCGGATAAGTATTCAATGTTGTCCATAAGCTAAGTTATGCCTTTTATTTTAAAATTGCCTGTAACTTATCAACCATTGATTGCATCCTATCTATATCTTTACTGGCACTAGCTTTATCTGATTCAGCCAATAGATACTCAACCAATTTATCTTGATGCTTAAAAAGTTTTTCTCGCTTTGTAAGATCTTTTTCTTGTCTAAGTTGTGATTTACTAAATAGGATTTTTTTAACAAGGAAGTCTTCTCTTAAAACAATATTACTCATGCTAATTTTATCTTCTCATTCTTGATTGATGTGCAAACATTTCTTCCTCAAAAACATATTCGAGTTTTGCAGTTAAACATTGTTGTGCAGTTTCATCTTTCATGTTTTTAATGGAGTCTAAAAATAGCATGCACATGTTGTAATGATAATGACCATCTTTAACCTCATCTTTAGCAACCAAAATGGCTTCTTCAAAGTAGTCACCAATTAAACCGTAATCAAACCAAGTCTTTCCTCCCTCATAGGCTCCGAAGCCGGGAGAGATGATCCAGCTTGGGCACTGATATTCATAATTACCGTGACCGATAACAGTAATAAATGAGTATCTATCCTTTAGATAGCT
>MDSV01172447.1_pt1 | contig 14383 bp, 19 predicted proteins | sample 810851 | NCBI WGS metagenome assembly MDSV01 (sample SAMN05326640, study PRJNA326480) | marine metagenome | isolation source: seawater | place: Atlantic Ocean: North East | collected 2012 | reverse complement strand
TTTTGGTTGCGGGGGTAGGATTTGAACCTACGACCTTCAGGTTATGAGCCTGACGAGCTACCAGACTGCTCCACCCCGCGTTGAATTAAACTTTTTTAATATTAATTGCTTGAAGTTTATTTTTTTCTTCTTTTATATCGAATTTAATTTTTTGCTCTTCTTTCAGTACTCTTAACTTAGATTCTTCTAGAGCAGAAACATGCAAGAAAATATCTTTACTAGTTTCATCGTCAGTAATAAATCCGTAACCCTTTTTTGAATTAAACCATTTTACTTTACCTGATGGCATTATTGATCCTCTCATTTTGTTATATAAGTTAGTACCTATTTTTTAATTTTTGTAGTTTTTTTATTCTTTTAATATTTTCAGTCTGAACTCTCTTTTTTTTTTCAGAGGGTTTTTCATAAGTACTTTTCATCTTTATAACCTTGAAAAAGCCTTCTTTCTGAAGTTTTCTTTTTAAAACTCTGATAGCTTGTTCTACGTTATTATCTTTTACATCTATTTTAATAAAAACCTCCTGTTAATTTTTAGTTAGTTATCATTTGCTTAGCTGATTGTCTATAAAGAAGCTTTTTGAGCTTTTTTTTCTTCTCTAATCTTCGCTTTTTTTTCCCTTTCAACTCTTCTCTTAGCTTTAGCAAGACTTTTTTCAAATGTTTCTTGAGTGCAAAGAGCTAATATAACTGGGTCCCTAGGCTTAAGATTAGAAAAATTCCAATAACTTCTCTTCCTTATTAATGATACAGTACCTTTTGTGCTTCCCACAAGTTTAGATATTTGTCCGTCTGTTAAATCAGCAGCATTTTTGCATAACCATAAAATAGCATCAGGTCTATCTTGTCTTTTTGACAGAGGGGTATACTTTGGTTTTTTTCTCTCTTTGATTTCAACTTTATCAATTTTTTTTAGTAAACTTAATTTTTTTTGTGGATCTTGAGAGCAAGTCTCTATCTCGTCTCTTGATAATTGACCAGCTAAAATAGGGTTATACGCCTTGATACTTTTTGCAACATCCCCGTCAGCAATTCCTTTAATTTCAAGTTCATGTAAATTACAAAATTCTGCTATTTGTTTAAATGTTAATGTTGTATTTTCTACCAGCCAAACAGCAGTGGCTTTTGGCATGAATGGTGCTTCTGACATACCTATTTTGTTTTTCTGAGATTGCTAAATTTTTTATTGTATTTACTCACTCTACCTTTGTCTAAAATCTTTTGAGCTCCACCAGTCCATGCATAATGTGATTTGGGATCGATATCTAATTTTAATGTATCGTTCTCTTTTCCCCAAGTAGATCTAGTTTCAAATTCACTACCATCTGTCATAACGACTTTAATCTTATGGTAATTAGGATGAATTTTTTTTTTCATGAAGCGAGTTTTATATTATTAAGGGTTTTTACTCAATATTTTTTTTAATTATTAGACCACTTAATTCTTCATGAATATTTGAATTTGAAGCTAAAATGTTCTTTTTGAGAGGAGCATTATTATCTAACTCAAAAAAATCAACAAAACCACCTGCTTCTTTTAATATAATTATACCGGCGGCTACATCCCAATAATTTAACTCTCTTTGCCAATATCCATCAAATCTGCCACATGCAACATACGCCATATCCAGAGCAGCGCTACCGAATTTTCTTACATTAGAGACATGTTTAGATACATTTATATATTCTGAAAAAATCTTATCTTTAATCTTGCTGGCTTGTTTTGGTCCTCCAGTTACAATCAATGCGTCTTTAATTTTTTTTTTTTTTGAAACTCTTATCCTAGAGTTATTCAAATATGCCCCGTTACCTTTTTCTGCAGAAAAAAATTCATTCATAATCGGATTAAATATTATTCCAGACTTAATCTCGTTGTCTTCCTCGTATCCTACTGAAATTGCAAATTGTGGTACCCCATTTAAGAAATTCATAGTCCCATCTATTGGATCTATAATCCATCTATTTTTGATATTTGATTTATTAATTGTTCCACTTTCTTCAGTTATAATTCCATAATCAGGGTAAGCTTTTTGTAACTCTTCGATTAAAATTTTTTCAGTCCTTCTATCTGCTGATGTTACAAAATCACCTGGGCCTTTAGTAGAAACCTGTAAATTTTCAATTTCACCATAATCCCTTATTAGAGATTTGGAGGCCTTCATGCACGCTCTGGTCATGATATTTATTTGAGGAGAATTTAATCTCATTAATTAACTCTCTTAACATATTCTAAAGTGCGGGTATCAACCATAATTTTTTCTCCACTTTCTATAAAAGGGGGCACATCTATTTTTATTCCACAGTCTAATAGTGCAGGCTTATAAGAAGAGGAAGCTGTTTGATTCTTAATAGCAGCGTCAGTACTTTCAATTGTGCACTCTATGTTATTTGGAAGTTCGATTGAGATAGGTTTTTCTTCCATAAAAGAAATAGTAACTTCAAGATTTTCTTTTAATAATTTATACTTTTCTCCAGCTGTAGATTTGGGAATTTCAATTTGTTCAAAGGTTTTATTATCCATAAAATGACAACTTTCCCCGTCCAAATACAAAAAATTAAATTTTTTTTCATCAATCTCTGCTTTTTCCACTGTCTCATTAGATCTAAATCTCTCGTTTAATTTTGTTCCTTTGATAACACTTTTTAATTCTACTTGATTGAATGCACCACCTTTACCTGGTTTAACATGTTGAGTTTTTAAAACGTTCCAGTAATCATTTTTATGCTCTATTATCATTCCAGTTTTTATTTCAATAGCGGTAATTTTCATTTAAATTTTCTAATTGCTGTTTCAGGTTTTAAATTTGGGTTATCCCAAATATAACTTGATATTGCAATATATTTAGCTCCAGATTCTAATAATCTTTTGTAATTTGAATTGCTGATTCCTCCTATAGCAACTATTGGTTTTTTAACATTTTTTTTTGCCCACCGAAGAATATTTATATTTGCTGCTATAGCATTAGGCTTTAATTTTGACTTGTTGAAAGAACCAAAAGCTAAATAATCAGCTTTATTATTTAAAGCATTATTAGCTAAAGATTTCGAATTATGACAGGTCACTCCAATAATTTTATTTTTAAGATATTTTTTTGCCTTTATCGGTGAACCATCATTTTGACCTAAATGACATCCGTCTGCCTTAGTAATTTTAGCTATAATAGGATTATCATTAATTATAAATTTTACTTTATATTTTCTTGTAATTTTTCTCACTTTTTTTCCAATTTCTATAACTCTATTTTGTTTTACTTTTTTCAATCTTAATTGAAAAAATTTTACTTTTTTTGATGCTAAAACTTCTTCTAATTGATAATAAAAGTTTTTATTTAATTTGTTTGGAGATATTAAATATACAAACTTTTTCAAGTAAATTAAGCTGCAGTTTCTTTTTCGAGGTTTTCAGACCATTCTCCCTTAGAAGAAAGTCCATTCATTTTCGCTCTATGATCAAATGCTTTTTGAATATTATTTTCGTTTTTTTGATCTTTACCGAATTCTTTTAAAGCACTTGCTTGTAAACCTCGGCCATAAGAAAATGTAATTAAAAAATTTGTATCATTTATCTTATTTATTGCATTTAGATTTTTACTAGCATCTATTTCTGTTTGTCCACCAGATAAAAATGCAATTCCTGTCACAGCATCAGGAACATTTTTTTTAAGACATTCTAATGTTTTTTTTGCTATTTCTTCAGAACTAGTTTTTTCATTAGAGTCCGATCCCGGTATTACCATATTAGGTTTTAAAACTGTTCCTTTTAAATCTATGTTATGAATTTCTAACTCATTATAAACTTCATTTAAAACATTAGTAGTTACTTGGTAACATTTATCGATATCATGTGATCCATCCATTAATACCTCTGGTTCTATAATTGGAACCATTTTTGCTTCTTGTACAAGTGCGGCGTATCTGGCAAGAGCATGTGCGTTTGATTTTATTGATTGCGAAGAAGGAAAGTTATCTCCAATTTTATAAACCGCTCTCCATTTTGTAAATCTTGCTCCGAGGTCATAATATTCTTTTAATCTTTCTCTAAGGCCGTCTAGACCTTCAGTTACTGTTTCATTTGAAGATCCCGCAAGGTTTTTAGCTCCCTTATCAACTTTTATTCCTGGGAAAGCATTGTTCTTTGAAATTAATTCGGGGATAGTCGTTCCGTACGTAGTTTTTTGTTTAATAGTTTCGTCAAAAAGAATAACTCCACCAATATAATTTTTCATAGCCTTCGAGCTAAACAGAGTTTGTCTGAAAATTAATCTATTTCTTTCATTATTTTCTACATTAATACTTTTAAATCTTTTCGCAATTGTACCTGTACTTTCATCAGCTGCTAATATTCCTTTGCCTCTAGCACACATTTTTTTTGCAATTTCTTCTAATGTCATAGTTGATAATTATTTTAAAACACTAAGTCCGGGCAAGTCTTTTCCCTCCAGAAATTCTAAAAATGCGCCTCCGGCTGTTGATAAGTGTGTAAAAGTAAATTTATTTTCACTTTTCTTAATTGCTGAAACAGTATCTCCACCACCAAGTATAGAAATTAGAGATTTTTTAACTGTATTTTCGGAAATTTTTTTTGCCACCGCTAAGGTACCAATCGAAAAATCTTTATTTTCAAAATATCCCGTGGGACCATTCCATAAAACTGTATTTGATTGATCTATAATGTTCTCTATTTTCTCAATCGTTTTTGGCCCAATATCTAAAATTATTTCATTTTCGCTAATAGAGTCTCGTTTTTTTATTTTTCCTATACCTTTAAAATTAGTGGAGACATTACAATCTTCAGGAATAAAAACATTACAATTATGTTTTTTTGCATCAGCGTAAATACTATCAATTATTTTTTCAGAATTGTTTTCGACAAGTGATTTTCCGATATTAAAACCTTTGAAAGTTAAGAAGCTATTAGCCATAGCACCAACTATAATAATATTGTTTACTTCTTTTATTAAGTTACCAATTATATTGATCTTTGTTGAAATTTTTGCCCCTCCAATAATGCAGGTTACGGGCTCTTTTTTGCTTTTTATAATTGAATTTATAGCATCCACCTCCTTTTTTACAAGCGGTCCAGCATACGACTCTTTAATATATTTTGTGATTTTGTGAATAGAGGCCTGCTTTCTGTGAGAACAAGAAAATGCATCATTAATATACACATCACCAAGTGAGGCAAGTTGTTTAGCAAAATTGTCGTCGTTTTCAGTTTCTCCTTTGAAAAATCTAATATTTTCTATTAAAATAATTTCTCCTTTTTTTAAATGTGCAAATTTATTTTTCGTTTCGTTATTAATATCACCCATGAAAAAATAAACATTAGTTTTAAGATTTTCTTTTAAAAATTTATATATAGGCGACAAAGATAATCTATTATCTTTTTCACCTTTTGGTCTTCCTAAATGGCTTAAAATAATTATCTTAGCTTTTTTTTTAATTAAATCTTTTAAAAAGGGCAGACAAGTCAAAATTCTATTATTATCTTGAATTTTTTTTTCATGCAATGGAACATTTAAATCAAGTCTGAGAATAATTGTTTTACATTGAACATTTAAATTTTCAGAAAAATATTTTATTTTACCCATTTAGATCTCAGCTATTCCCTAAGCTTATTCTGAATAGTAGTTAATATTTTTTCTACTGATAAATTTAATTGTTGGTATACTTTTTTATAAGGAGCACTTTCACCAAATCTATCAATGCCTATAGATATACCCCTTTGACCTAAATATTTCTTCCATGAAGATACTTCACCAGCTTCAAGAGTAACAATTAAAGAATCTATATCTAAAATATTTTTTTTAAAATCGTCAGGTTGCTTATCAAAAAGTTCCTGACACGGCATTGAAACTACTTTGGACTCAATATTATTTTTTTTCAAAGCATCTTGTACATTTAAAGCCAGTTCAACTTCCGAACCAGAAGCAACTAACGTAACTTCATTATTATGGGAAGATATTTTTACTACGTAGGCTCCATTTTCACATTGATTTTTTTCTGATAATTTAGGATTAATGTAAGGTAATTTTTGTCTTGATAAAGCAATTGCACTTGGAGTATTATTGTTTTTTAAAGCTATTTCCCAACATTCAAGTGTTTCATTTATATCTGCAGGACGGAAAACGTTAAGGTTTGGTATTGCTCTTAATCCATTTAATTGCTCAATGGGTTGATGTGTCGGACCATCTTCACCAAGCCCTATAGAGTCATGAGAGAAAATATAAATTACTTTTAAACCCATTAATGCTGCAAGTCTAATAGATGGTTTACAATAGTCTGAAAAAATTAAAAAAGTACCGCCATAAGGAATTAGTCCACTGTATAAAGCCAGCCCATTCATAATAGCAGCCATCCCATGTTCTCTCACTCCGTAATGAATATAATTTCCATTAAAATTTTTAGAACTAATCACTTTAGAGTTAATTGTTTTGGTATTGTTTGACCCACTAAGATCTGCCGAACCTCCTATTAACTGTGGTAGAATATTGGAAATACTTTCTATGGAAGCCGACGAACATTGTCTTGTTGCCATACTTGGTTTTGACTCAAAATATTTACTTTTTTCTTTTTTAATTAAATTTTCAAGATCTTTTAAATTTGAATGAATATAAATATCTAGTAATTCTGATTTAATTTTAGGGTCTTTTTTATTTAATGTTTCTAGCCATTTCTCCTCTAGTTTAACTCCTTTTTCACCAATTTCTTTCCAAGCATTTAAAATATCTTGAGGTATTTCAAATGGTTCATAGTCCCATTTAAGTTTTTTTCTTACTAAAGCAATTTCTTTATCTCCCAAAGGAGATCCATGAGAAGAGGCTTTTCCAGATTTATTTGGAGATCCATAGCCAATAATAGTCTTACAAGATATTAAAGTGGGTCTATTCGATTTAGATGCTTTTTTTATTGCTTTAGAAATCTCAATCTCATTATGACCATTAATTTCTAAAAAGTTCCATCCATAACCTTCAAATCTTTTTTTGTAATTATCTGATACACTTAGCGATGTGGAGCCATCAATAGAAATTTTGTTATTATCAAAAAAAACTATTAAATTTTTTAGCTTTAGATGGCCGGCTAAACTCATTGCTTCGTGACTAATACCTTCCATGAGATCTCCATCACTAGCGATTACATATGTTTTATTATTAATTAGCGATGGTCCAAATTTTTTTCTTAAAATTTCTTCTGCAATTGACATTCCAACAGCATTACCTAGACCCTGACCCAATGGCCCAGTAGTTGTTTCAATTCCACTTGCTTTTTTATACTCTGGATGGCCAGCACAAATTGAATTGAGCTGTCTAAAATTTTTAATATCTTCAATTGAAACGCTTTCATATCCTGTTAAGTGAAGCAGTGAATATAAAAGCATCGAACCGTGTCCTGCTGACAAAATAAATCTGTCTCTATTAATCCAGTCTGGATTTTTTGGATTAAACCTGAGGTGGTATTTAAATAAAACAGTAGCAACGTCTGCCATACCCATAGGCATTCCTGGATGACCAGAATTCGCTTTTTGTACCGCATCAATTGATAAAAATCTTATTGCGTTTGATAATTGATTAAATTTTACGTTCACTGTTAAAATACCTATATAGACTTAAACTAAGTATATCAATATTATGATATAAAAGAAACAATATGAGTAAATTTGAAAATAAAGAAAAAAATTTAAATAAGTTGATAGATAAACTTAATGCTTTGACGTCAACTTATTCACATTCTTCTTACGAAAAAGAAAAAATAAAGACAGAAAAAAACGAATTACTTAGACAAAAATCCGAAATTGAAAAAAAAAATCAAGAATTAATGAGAGAACATAAATATTTAAAAGAAAAAATAGTGAGTCTTCAAGAGAAGATAAAACAAAGATCAAATATAGAGGATAAATTTAATCAGGATATAGAAGAATTGAGTCAGGAAACAGAACACCTTGTAAATGAAGTTGAAAAATGGCAAATGTAAATATAAAATTTAATAATAAAGACTACCTTCTATCCTGCGATGATGGACAAGAGCAGTCATTGAAAAACTTAACTAAATTTTTAGACAAAAAATATAACGAGCTGAAAGATAAATTAGGTAACATTGGTGAAAATAAACTTTTATTAATTACAACAATACAATTAATTGACGAATATTTTGATTTAAAACAAAGAGTAGCACAACAAAAGAAAAAACTAGATGAATTGGCAAATAAATTTAAAGAAATTAAAAAATTAGCAATTATTTACAAAGAAGGCAAAGAGGAAGAAATAAACAAATTGAATCAAGAATTAAATAATTTTAAAAAAACTATAGAAGAAAGTAATAATCTCTATGAGTCTATGTTGGATAAAACAACTAAATCTTTAGAGAAAATACTTTCAAATACTGAATCAATTTCTAAAATTCAGTAAATGCATAATAAAAGTCGATTAAGAAAAAAATACTTTTTAATTAGGAAAAAACAATATTTCGATATCAAGCCTAGTTTTTTTAGCCCATTAATCAGACTAATTAAAAAAAGATACAAGAAAAAATATATTACAATCTCTAGTTATTATCCCTCTTCATTTGAAGTTAATACACTCAAGGTGTTTGAAACAGAACTAATTAAAAGATTAAAGATATTTCTTCCTGTGCTTAATAGAAAAAACACGATGCATTTTTATAAATGGAAAAAAAATGATGTGTTAAAAATTAATAAGTTTGGAATGTTAGAGCCTGCCTTATTAATAGATCATATTGTTCCAGAAATTATGTTAATTCCTTTGATAGCCTACGATAATCAAAAAAATAGATTAGGTTATGGTGGAGGTTTTTACGATCGATATCTCAATAAATATTTAAAAATACATGATAATATTTTAACGATTGGCATTGCTTTTTCATTTCAAAAATACCATAAAATCCCTGTGCTAAGAAATGATGTAAAACTAAACTATATTTTAACTGAGAAAGGTATTTCTTAATCAAAAATGAAAATTCTTATTTTAGGAGATGTCTCAGGCCCTGCTGGAGTTAAAGCCATTAAAGAAAAATTACCTAAAATAATAGAAGAAAGAAAAATAGATTTTGTAATTGTTAATGGAGAAAATGCAGCTGACAGTGGTCGCGGTATAACAAAAAAAATATTTGAGGAGTTTTTAAATGCCGGCGTAGATGTGATAACCACTGGAAATCATGTATGGGACAATAAAGAAGCTGAGGATATTGCTGCTAAAAATAAAAACTTTCTAAGACCTTCAAATATGCCGAAAGATTCACCTGGCAAAGGTGAAGGAATTTTTACTAAAAATGAAAAAAGATTTATCGTATTAAATTTAATGGGAAACGTTTTTATGAAAAAATGTGAAGATGTTTTTGTAGAGGCGAAAAAATTTCTAGAAAGATTTAAATTAGGAGATGGTAAATCAGATTTTATAGTTGTAGACATGCATGGTGAAACTACTAGCGAAAAAATGGCAATCGGACATCTATTTGATGGAAAAGCCACTATGGTCGTTGGAACGCACACTCATGTTCCAACCTCAGATCACAGGATTATGGAAAAAGGTACTGCATACCAAACTGACATTGGTATGTGCGGAGATTATAACTCAGTCATTGGAATGAATAGAGAAAATTCACTAAAAAAATTTTTAAAAGATCCTTCAGCAAAAAATCATGTTCCTGCTTTAGGAGAAGCTACAATTTCTGGCTTGTTAGTTACAGCTGACGATGATTCGGGCCTAGCAAAAAAAGTACAACCGATTATTTTTGGCGGGGCTTTACAAGAAAGAATTTAATAATGGCCGGTCATTCACATTGGGCAGGAATTAAACATAAAAAAGGCCGTGCAGATAAAGAAAGGTCGAAAATTTTTTCGAAACTTTCACGAGAAATTACGGTTGCTGCTAAGTTAGGAGACAAGAATCCTGATATGAATCCAAGATTAAGAACAGCAATTCAAGCGGCCAAGCAAGCTAATATGCCTAAAGATAATATTTCTAGATCGATAAGCAAATCAGAAATGAATAATGAAAAAAACTATGAAAATTTAAGATATGAAGGCTTTGGTCCATTTAATGTTGCATTCATAATTGAAACATTAACAGATAATAAAAACAGATCTGCATCAAGTATCAGAACGGTTTTTCAAAAGAATGGTGGTAGGCTAGGTGAGTCAGGTTCGACAGTACATTTGTTTTTTAATTGTGGGGTTATACAAATCGATAATAAAAAATTCGGAGAAGATGAAATATTTGAAATGGCTACAAATTCTGGTGCTAAAGATTGTATAAAACTGGATAATTATCATGAAATAATCTCAGAAAAAGAGGATTTTTATAAAGTCAAAAGCACCTTTGAAAAAAAATTAAATAACTTTAAATACTTTGGTATAGAGTGGAGGCCTCTTATTTATTTAGATTTAAACAGAGAAAAGTGTAAAAAAATTCAAGATTTACTAGAGTCTTTAGAGGAATTAGACGATGTCCAAAATGTATATACAAATGTTAATTGGGAAAAAATTAAAATATGAAAATTATAGGAATTGATCCAGGTTTAAGTGGAGCAATAGCTATTTTAGAGAAGAATAAAGTGCTAAATATTTTTGAAATTCCAGTTATGTCGGAAGGAAAAAAGAATAAAAGACAACTCAATAGTGCACAATTAGTGAAATTATTAAAAGATAATATTATAAAAAATGAGGAAGTATCTGTAGTAGTTGAACAAGTAAATGCTATGCCAGGACAAGGTGTTACCAGCATGTTTAATTTTGGTCAAACTTTTGGAGCTATAAAAGGTGTATGTGCTGCTTTAGGATTGCCAATTTATTTTGTGAGACCTTCGAAATGGAAAAAGCACTTTGAATTAATAAATTCATCTAAAGACTCAAGTAGAACAAAAGCGATAGAGATGTATCCTTCATTATCGAATGAACTATCCAGAAAAAAAGATGTAAATAAATCAGATGCTATTTTAATAGCAAGGTTTTATAGTGAGACTAGATTAAATAAAGGCAATTAAATAAATTAATCATGTATTTAGGTTGAAAATTGTCAAATTCATGACACATTCTAAAAGTAATTAACACCAATGGAACAAGAGATAGCTGCTCAAGTTGTTGGTTTAGGTGGAAGCACAGATTTTTCGTTGTGGAAACTTTTTTTACGAGCCGATTTCGTAGTTAAATTTGTAATAATTCTTTTAATTGCTAGCTCTATTTTTTCGTGGGCATTAATATTTGATAAATTCAAATTGTTTAAAAGAATTAATGAATCAACCGAGGATTTTGAAAAAAAATTTTGGAAAGCAAAATCTGCGGAAAGTTTTAATAATAACCTTCCTAATACCTCAAAGGATCCAGCTACAATAATTTTTAAAACAGCGATGAATGAGCTAATAAAAACAAAGAGGCAATCAACCGCTGTTCAAACAGCAAGAGTAGAGAGAGTTTTGGAAATTGCTACAGATAATGAAATTAAAAAGATTGAAAAAAATTTTACTTATCTCGCAACAATAGGATCTACAGCACCTTTCATAGGATTATTCGGAACGGTATGGGGGATAATGAATTCTTTTCAATCAATTGCAATTTCTAGAAATACAAGTTTAGCTATAGTAGCCCCAGGCATTGCTGAAGCTCTATTTGCGACTGCACTAGGTTTGTTAGCTGCGATACCAGCAGTCGTAGCTTACAACAAATTTAATAGTGACTCAAAAAGATATATTTCAAAAATAGATAATTTTTCAAAAAGATTTTTATCAATTATATAAAAATGGCTTTCAAATTTAATCGCTCGAAAAATGAACCAATGAGTGAAATAAACGTAACACCATTCGTTGATGTTATGTTGGTCCTATTAATCATATTTATGGTAACTGCACCACTCTTAACAGTAGGTGTTCAAGTTGACTTACCAGAGTCAGCAGCAGACTCTTTGCCAGACGATCAAGAACCATTAACAATTTCAATAAATTCAAAAGGCGAAATTTATATACAAGAACACAAAGTCAATTATCAAAAAATCGTACCAAAACTTTTAGCTATTGCAAAAAATAGAACAGATACAAGAATTTATGTTCGTGGCGATAAGACAATAAATTATGGAAGAGTCCTAGAGGTTATGGGAACATTGTCAGGTGCAGGTTTCTCAAAAGTAGCATTAATATCTGAGCCTTACAAAAACTAGATGCAAAATGACAAAAAGTTTAATTTATTCTTTAGTATTTCACTCCATAATGATTTTATTAACCGTATTAACTTTACCCTTTATGGTTAGACAACCAGTTGATTTACCACCGATAGTCTCAGTTGAGCTAATTCAAATTTCAGATAAAACTAACATTCCATTCGCCCCTAAAGCTAGAAAAATTATCGAAGAAACTAAGAAGAAAGAGGAGAGAGTGGTTTCAGAGCAAGCACCACCTGCAGCAAAAGCAAAAGAAAAACCAGACAGGATTCCTTTACCAGATGAAAAAAAAGAAAAAAAACAAATAGTTAAAAAAAAACAAAATCCCGAAGAAATAGAACCTAAAATAAGACAGTCCTCTGAATTTGAAAAAAAAGAAATAATTGATACTAATGAAATAGCAGCTTTAATTGACAAAGCAAAAGAGGAAGAAGTTGTTAAAAAGAAAAAAACAGACAAATTAACTCAGAGTAGTGTTAAAAATTCTTTTGCTTCTGGCTTAACGCTGTCAGAAGAGGACGCTTTGAGAGCTCAGATATTCGGTTGTTGGAGCGTTCCACTTGGATTACCTTATGATGAAAATTTATTAGTTAGAATTAAACTTAAATTAAAAAAAGATGGAACAATAATGAAATCCGAAATTCTAGATCATCAAAGAATGAATAGACCTGGACAAAAATTCTATAAAGTATTAGCTGAAAGTGCCTTACGAGCAGTAAGATTATGTCAGCCACTTAAAGTACCTCCTACTGGCTATGAAAAATGGAAGGAAATGCAACTTAACTTTAATCCAACAGAAATGTTAAAGGGATAATATGAAAAAAATATTTTTAGCCTTTATTGTATATTTTATTTACTTCAATACGCTATTCGCTTTGATAGAGGTCGATATTACTAGAGGTAATCTCGATCCTCTACCAATCGCAATTTCACCTTTGCATGTAGATCCCAAGTCTGTTGAACAAGATGGAATAAAGGTAAAAGAATTAGGCAGTAATATTTCTACCATTATAGAAAGAAATTTTAAAAATACAGGTTTATTTAATCCATTAAAAAAGGAGGCTTTTGTTCAAAAACCGGATATTGCACATCTAAAGCCAAGATTTGAGGACTGGAGATTAATCAAAGCCCAAGCATTAGTAACTGGTAAATTATTAATAAAAAATGGAAAACTAAAAGTTGAATTTAGACTTTGGGATCTAACGGCAGCCAAAGAAATGACTGCCTTAGCTTTTACCACAACACCCTCTAATTGGAGAAGGGTTGCACACATAATTTCAGATAAAATATATGAGCGATTGACTGGAGAGGAGGGATATTTTGATACAAGAATTATTTATGTTTCAGAAAGTGGTCCTAAAAGTGAAAGAGTAAAAAAATTAGCTATTATGGATCAGGACGGTGCTAATACAAAATATTTAACTCTAGGAAACGAGCTTGTATTGACCCCAAGATTTAATCCTACAAATCAAATGGTTACTTATCTTTCTTATTTTAGAAATATGCCAAGAGTTTATTTGTTAGATATAGAAACGGGTGTTCAAGAAGTTGTAGGAAATTTTCCAGGCATGACGTTTGCTCCAAGATTCTCTCCAGACGGTAAAAAGATAATAATGAGTTTCGCTGAAGACGGAAATTCTGATATTTATACTATGGATTTAGAAACGAGAGTGGTTGAAAGAATTACAAACCATTCATCGATTGATACGTCCCCATCCTTTTCTCCAGACGGAAAATATATTGCTTTTAATTCTGACAGGAGTGGTCTTCAACAACTTTATGTCATGAGAAGTGATGGCAGCAATGTTAAAAGAATTACTTTTGAAAAAGGAATTTATGGAACTCCAGTTTGGTCTCCAAGAGGGGATTTAATAGCTTTTACCAAAATGAGAAAAGGGAGATTTTATATTGGAGTGATGAGAACAGACGGTTCAGGAGAAAGGCTTTTAACAGAAAATTATTATCAGGAAGCTCCATCATGGTCTCCTAATGGAAGAGTCCTAGTTTTTTACAGAGAAACAAAGGCAGGGTCTAAAGGTGAAGGTTTTTCGGCTTCGCTCTGGTCTATAGATATAACAGGCTATAATGAGAGAAAACTAACTACTAAAACAGATGCTTCTGACCCATCTTGGTCTTCTTTGCTATCAAAGTGAGGGTAATTTTAATGTAATTAAAGCTTGAATAATCATGAATAATTTGAAATATTTCTAACATCAACTATAG
>MDSV01079668.1_pt1 | contig 14383 bp, 2 predicted proteins | sample 810851 | NCBI WGS metagenome assembly MDSV01 (sample SAMN05326640, study PRJNA326480) | marine metagenome | isolation source: seawater | place: Atlantic Ocean: North East | collected 2012 | reverse complement strand
GTGAAAATGCGTGACCGATACCATATGCATCAATACCAGATTTCATATTCTTTGCAAATTGGCGGATGGACACCTCATTACCGTATTGGCTCTCATGGTCAAATGGTTACGATATCTGCCTTCCAAAATTTCAAGATGCTAGCAGAGGATCCGAGTTCGATTCTCGGTGGGAGCACGGGCACCTGGGAAATTCCGGGATGAAACTTTTTTTCATTCTTCTTTTTTCGACGACTCGAAACTCGACGACGGACGACTATCATCAGCCAGCAAGACCTTTTTTTTGCTTTAAAATTCAAGATCCGTTGGTCAGTGCGGTTCGCGCTATCCCAGGACGATGGTGGGGAAGAAAAAGAACTGTAACTGTCGCAATTCTAGATGTTTGAAACTGTACGCAACTTATCGTGAAAGCTCTCGCTATCATCGTGCATCACTGACCGCTCTTCTCGCACTTGGCGCACAGGTACTGTGAGTGCTTCGCCTCGGGACTCCATTGCAACAGCTGCAACTGCTCCAACTGCTGCAACAATCTGGAGAACGCCGCTGTTCGGCAAGAAGCAGTCGAGGCGACCCTTGAACGCAATCCGAATGCATTTCGACCCAAAATAGCGCCGAATCTCGGTGCTGCAGAGGACGCGGACGGCGCTGGACGACACAATAAGGTCGGGAATCGTTCTCCTCTTTCACTCGCTATATTCCCGCACAAAACGCGCGTATCATAAACAAGTCTAATGGTATCTGAACTCTCTTGCGTGTTATGAATTCAGGGGTGTCACTGCAAGAAAAGCAGTTGTCTAAAGAAATATTGCGAGTGCTTCCAAGCGAACATCTTCTGTGCAGATATTTGCAGGTATGCCGCGTTGTCCTTCAGCGAAACGCTAAGTCAAGTCGAGAAAAGTTCTTTTCCCTTCTCACGTCAAAAAAATTTTCATCGCAGATGTGTTGACTGCCAAAACTTTGAAGGATCCACTCAGCGTATGTTGACAGCCGCTAAAGCCGCCCGAAACGTCCAGCTGACGTCGCCCAAAAAGGTACAACACGACTCCCAAAAAATGCGAGCTCATCATAGTCAAATTATGGTCAGGTGCTCTTGCTCCTAACGCCCGTTTTCTCCTCATCTCCTACCACTGCGGTAAACATAAGGGCATATCGGCTGGCCCTGCTTCAGGGTTAAAATCACACACGGACACACACTTCGAAAACAGCAAGAACACTGCCGATTTTGCCAGTGTGAAGGTGCGTTCGAGACACTACCTCGATCTCAAACTGCAAACCTGACATCCAACTCTACTCTGATAATCACAACAGGGCAAGCGGGGTGTCGAGGAGATCGTTCTAACAGAAGACGTTGATGAAGTTCTCCATTCAGTGCTGACGGTGAGTGTCATGCTGATACGCCTGCCCAATCACATTTTCTATGCTCAACACTCATCTATGAAATGTCGTTCTTGTCTGCGCAGGTCGATGCCAGTGAATATTTGGCGCCTCACCCTTCAGATCGGGCCCCTCAGCGTAGGCGGTTGGAGGGGACGGTTTCTCAGCTGGGAAAACTCAAGAGCGCAGACATGCGGATGTCTCCAGCAACACAAGCACTGCTATGCGACGAAAGTGAGCAGTTGTTTGCATCTACCAGCCCCCGAGGTACTGATCGCGACAAAGTTCTCGAGGGAGGTGTGAAAAATGGTGACCGAGTACATACACAGGCTTCGAGTCAGACTCCGACGAAGAGTGAGGGGACGATTCTACTCGGGCTCGCCCGGCAGCTGAAGATTATTGCGGGACGGCACTCAGGTGCTCAGACGACGAATTCATGATGTTATTCGACGTTATTTCTACGTCAAAGGTAGAACAACATCCGATTGTTGGTATTGTAGACTGTAAGCCTTGCCTCATAGCCTCGGGTTCACATCATTTCGTCTGTAAGTCGAGGATCTGTCAGCTTGTCTGTGAACTTCGTTCTCAAATGATCCTGACAAACTGTAATCAATACGTGCCGCGGCATATGCAAGAAAGTGCTGAAAGTAATGCTGCACATAGCAGCCAACCGTGGAAACATGCATGAAGAGACCATAGGTTTTGTTATTATCTTCTATCAAGAAGCAAGCAAGCTAGACTGAGGGTGTTTGACTGCGTCCTGCTGGAGACAAAAGTACGCACTTGCGAGAAAAATTACTGAAAACTTTGTAATCGATTATTGCGAGAGGTAATGAAAAATTATGTACAGTACGTATTGATTATTATTGCGAGTTTGTACTTTCGAACGAAACTATGATAGAGCTACGTAAAAAAAGGGGAGGATTTTTCACTAAAAAGTAGCTATCAAAAGATACATACCTAATACTCATGATGACTCAGTAACTAATAAACAAAGGTAGAAGTTGCTGTTGTCGATTCGCTTCGGGAGTAACGCTTGAACTTACTCGACCGAGATGATAGACCAGGCATGACTTTCGACATAATTATGTACGATAGTCGTACATCCCAATATCTATTTAAACGTGAACTTCGAGGCAACCTTTTCTCGAAGGTTCTCAGGTTTAACCTCACTCGATACGACGTGGACGTTAACTCTTCTCACTTATCCCCTGCACCTTCTTTGGTACCATCTACTTTACAGCTGGCCGAGAACTCACAGTCTTTTCATACGATGTCAACATCAAATGAAACACAAACCAAGGACATCAGTGCGGTGCGTTCCACACCCAAAGGTTAAGCCCTCGAGTTGGAAAACGAACGTGACAACTGTTTTTCGCTTCCTTTGGCTTGGACCTGCCCACCGTAGAAGACACTCCTCTGAACATCAAGGCTACTTACTAAACGGCTTACGATCATTGCGAAGATGGCGTATACAGCTGTAATCGGCATCATATTGTTGTCTCACATGATTCAGCTAACCACGCGGCCCATCGACACCTCAACGTGTTTCTTCACTCACAGGAACTACTCTGCTGTGACCCTCACATAGCCCGACGAGCAAGCCAACACAGGCGTAAACGGCGTCGACAAACATCCAGTCTGAATGATTTCTTTAAGTCTCCGAGGGAGGTGTATGAGCGCACATCATGCTACTTTACGCAGAGTACTACGGAAGAAAGTATAGTCCATCATACACCAACCTTATTGCTAACTCGTTTGAAGACTACGCTGGAAAGTCCTTCAAGAAGCCGTGCTGGCAGAGATGACTCTGGGGTGACAGACTCAGAGTCCGTAAATAACTTGGCATCTCCTCATGATGCATTCACACATGAACGATCACAGAAGATCATGCCTCATCGTACAGTTGAATTTCATAGGTATGATCCGTTCCTCCTTGAAGCTAAACGTGTGCTTCGACAAAAATGTTCCTGTGAGGCCACTCTCGCCTTCTTTTTTGAAAATGCTTTTTCAGCATCAGTAAAATCAACAAACCTTGCCTCAGTCAATGTATGCAAAGTAAGCGATGATGCGTACACTAAGAGAGACACGTACGTCTCTCTAGCCAACAAAATAGCTCTGGTTGTTCGATTCATGCAGAAAAAAATGGGCATTTGCTCTGGTGATACGGTGGGAATACTATCGACCAACTCTGTTGAGGTTCTGATACTACATTATGCTTGTGCACTTCTCCACACTCCGCTGCTTAATCTTAACACCCACCTTACATCACATGAGTTAAACCACATACTCGATGACAGTGCTGCGGTCACTGTATTCGCACGCGAATCTATGCACGGTAAAACACTTCGTGATGCGCTCAAAATGCAGGAAACAAAAAGATGTGCGAAGTCAGTCGTGTGGCTGCCTGAGGAAAACTTTACCGGTGCAGGCACAGCCGGGAATTCACATGATCTGATGCATCTAAAAACAAAACTAGTGTCGAGTGGAAGTAGTGATCACTTGACGAACATAATTCAATTTGAATGGCATGATGAAGTATGCTATCAGCGTTGGAATCCTTCAACACTGAAATCTAAAAACATGCAAGTTGCAGACACTCTTTGTTTCTCTGATCTCAGTACTACCATAGCAGCTGTTGCGAATAACCCAGCTCACGTATATTATACATCTGGAACTACCGGTGCGCCTAAGGGGGTTGCTCTCTCTCAAACTATCGTCCACAAACATACTGTGGCAATAACCATAGAGATGGGTATAAATAGTGCAGACATTTGGTTGCACGCTGCCCCAATATTCCATCTCGTAGATGCCTTTGCAGTATATGCCATCTCATGGGTCAGTGCACGACACGTTATCGTCTCCCGTTTTCGGACTGAAGAAATACTCTTACTCATTGAGCGCGAGAGCATAACCGCAACAAACTTAGCCTCGACCATGGTTACGCTGTTATACCATAATCCTTTGGTCGGATCGTTTGATCTATCATCCCTTCGAATAATATCCTGTGGCGGCTCGCCGCTAGGTGGGATTACAGCAATTTCTCGTGCAGTCTCTATATTTGGATGTGAATTCTTTGTTTCGTACGGAATGACAGAGTGCTGCGGGAAAATTTCGATGTCGAAGCTGTGCTCAGAGCCACACCTAACAGAGCTTGACTTTGCTGAACGGCTTGCATCCGTCAGTACATCAGGAAGACCATTTATTCTTGTGGATATTAAAGTGATTGATTCAATCGGGAATCCAGTCGCCCATGATGCAAAGACAGTCGGTGAAGTTTGGGTGCGTGGGCCGACTGTCTTCGGTGGATACTTACAAAATCGCGAGGTTGAAGCTAAGGTGTTTGACAAAGAAGGCTGGTTTTGCACGGGAGACCTTGCTTTCGTAAAAAATGATGGTTATATATGTCTCGTCGGTCGACTAAAAGATGTCATTCTATGTGGAGGACAAAATGTATATACGTCTGAGGTGGAAGCCGCACTTCAAATGCACCCAGGGATAGAAGAGGCAGCTGTTTTTGGTGTTCCTCATAAAATAATGGGCGAGCTTGTTCAGGCAGCGGTTACACTGCGGAAAGACAGCAACACACGTGGCGAACCAGGTGACACTAATCAATGTCCTGGATCTCGTCAAGTAACAAGTACAGGCTTGCACATACACAAAAATGACCCTATCGAAGATATCACATTGCATTGTCGGCGACGGCTGTCTGGATACAAGGTGCCAACCGAGGTTTACGTGGTGACTAAACTTCCAACAAATGCAAATGGAAAAGTTTTGAAGCGAGAGTTGCGTGATTCTGTTGCTAACGGGACACTCTCTCCCGGTCTGACCTCAGGTCGAACATCGACATCAAGTGCACTAGCGTCTGGCACACTTCACGGTGGAAATATTCGAACAGGAATCCCGCCTGAGATACCAGTAGACTGCAGTTTGCTGTCCAATAACAGTTTTGCTATGACCACCGTCTTCCGGCATGAATCTCGTGTCATTATTTTTGAAAACCCTCGTGATGTGTGCCTCAACAACACTGAACAAGTCGAACACATCATACATGAACAACGACCTTCTTCAAAAAGTCAAGTGGATGGGACATATAGTTTTGATCCCAAACGTCCATGCATGTGGCTGTTGTATCGCATGGTTCCATCTGCTTCAATAATCCATGATCTCGTCAACCGTGTTTCTTCCGAAGATACATGCACTTGCATAATAACCGTTGACACAAAAGACGAGTCTCAAGCAGCCCGCGCTTGCTCGCTGGTCCACTCCACGTCAAATAGTGGTGAGTTCAACATATTATTTGCCCTCTCTGAAGCTCCAAGTTTATCAAGCTCGAAATGTCTACGTGTCGAGAAGGAAAAGAAAGGAACACCCAATGTGAAGCATTGGAGTGATATTGGAGATCCCATCAACACACTCGTGGTCTCGACGCTCTGTTCCTATCGGCTGGCCGCGCTACCGATGCAATCACAAACTATAAATATATTAGATGTTGTTCTTGAAGCAGAGAAACGCCTAACACCAGCTAAGAAAACAAACAATATACCGAATATCGTTGATGTGGCAATAAATGAATCTATGGAAAATCTGTCAACGGCGTCAACCAGAAGCTCTTATGTTTGTGAGAATTTTGGTGGAGATCACTTCTCATCATCTGCGTCATTTGACACAAAATCTATTGTAAACAAGGCACTCAGGGATGTCTTAGATCTTCTTCCGAGTGATCCGACCCCTGACTTAGATCTTCCTCTCATGTCTTGTGGGCTCACCTCTCTCGGGGCTATCAGATTGAGGGACAAACTGAACACGACTCTGCAACAAGTCTTGCCAGTTATTGAAAATCAAGAAACCATTCCAGCCACGCTAGCTTTTGATTTTCCATCTACACGTGCGATCTGTAACTTTATTGAGACAAATATCAAGGCACCGTTTCCAAATACATCAGTGCCGTCGCCACACAGCTATCATGCATCTGAAGAGATTCCGCGGACTGTTTCTGTAGTCGGCGCCGAAAGTACGTCGCTCGGATGCTCCACAAATCGCGGTATGATAACAGGTGCCTCCACTAGTACTGACCTGAAGGGGTGTTCCAAAGACCACGTGTGCATAATACCCTCTTCACGTTGGGATCTCGATCATATTGCTACGTTTGACGATAGATCGCTAACGCCTCGTTTTGGTACTTTTGTTTTTGATGTCGAAAAGTATGATATGGAAGCTACTGCCATGTCAGCAAGTGAAGCGGCTCTGACAGATCCACAGCAAAGATTGGTTCTTGGCGCATGTGCAATGCTGTGGCTCTTTCCATACTTCAACACCAACAATTTTGATCAGTATACCAGTAATCATCAACATCTTGCCGGCAGGGAAAACTCGAGTATTCCTTGCCGGGTCTCTAGCTGTGCAGTTCTTGTTGGTGTGTCACAGATAGAGTACCCGAGACTGGCTGAAACTTACCGTACAACGTCAAGATATGGTTCTTACGATGCCACTGGCGCTCATCTTTCTGTGATTCCGGGTCGCGTTGCCTTCACGTTGGCCTTGACTGGTCCCGCAACGGCTTTCGACACCGCTTGTTCATCTTCACTTGTTGCAGTAGTATGCGCTCGTACTTGGTTAACACATGATAATAATGTTCAGTTACCTGAAGATCGAGAATCACTTGTAGGTGGTGTTAACTTAATGTTTGATGCGGCGTGGTCTTACAAGTGTAATGCCGCACGCATGCTTTCACCTGACGGCAGATGTAAGACATTTGATTCTGGTGCTGATGGATACGTTCGTGCAGAGGCATGTGGCATGCTAAGAATGATAAATAAAGAAGAATTCGACAGGTCAGGGTCTAATTATCATATAGTACTGGCAGGTGCTGCGGCAAATCAAGATGGGCGAAGTTCGTCACTCACTGCACCAAACGGGCCCGCTCAAGATGAAGTTATACGTGACACACTTCGTATATCTACATGCAGTAGCATAGAGTCCGTCTCCATATTACAGCTACATGGAACTGGCACAGTGTTAGGCGACCCCATCGAAATAGGTGCTGCTATTTCGGCCTTTTCGACATCACAATCATTGACATCTTCACTTGTTGCTGGTGCCACTAAAACTACGTTGGGCCATAGCGAACCAGCTTCAGGCATGGTGAGTATATTTGCAGCCTCTGCATCATTACAGTGCTCATATACGACTTCTATCGCACATCTAAGGGCTGTGAACCGTCATGTAGCCGCGGTGTTTGTTCGAGGGAATCTTGTTGTCACGGTTCCACGACAAGTCCAATCGCATGCCTCTTGCGATATCGCCATCACTAAATGCGCATCTGTCAGTGCTTTCGCTTTTCAAGGGACAAACGCACACGCGATGATATCTGGCACAAATCATCGCTATCAAGGTGGCATGCACAGCGGCAGGACAGAAAAAGTTTTAGCTAACTCTAGTCGACTTTGGGATATACCTTTATCAACTGCTCGTCTTGGTCGAGCGTGTCACTCTGTCGAATGCAAACGATTATCGGAGCTTTCATCATCCAAGACTTCTCTCATGTTTTTCCAAGTGAAATTTGATGATGCGCCTGGTGCGGAGACTCTTTGCGATCACGCGTTGTATGGGCGAGCGCTGTGTCCTGCGGCAGCTTTTTTTGAATGTACCAGCGAGGTTGTGCATCTTCCCATTGTTCAGGCAGAACGAGATTTCCACGTAGGTATAGCCGTCACTAATGCTACTATTCCACACCCACTGGAACTCGACCCTGAAAAAGTATGCACAAGTCGTGTGTGTGTGTGTGGAGCAAGAGGCTCAATAGAGATAGAATCTATCTCAGATTCAAGTTGGCGTGCACACCTGAAAGCGCACACCATGAGTACTATTAATAACGTGGTCAGACATGGGAGAGCACGCGGTACTATTATCTCAACAGATTGTTCTCGCCAAGTTTACGAGCACCGCTTCCAGTGTGCTGCAAAAGTACCTTGTCCACTTTCATCTAATGCTTGTGCAGTCGTGAACATGGAACTTTCAGACAGTCTAAATTGGTATTTTGGCTCACTTGGGACGGATTCGTTATCACGAGCACTTGACGCCGCGATCCATCTGGCCGAGGGGACGGTCGGTCTCTTGTGTCAAAAATCCTCTTTATGTTCACCAGCTTCAACCGGAAATGGAACACCAGAACCATGTGTACGAGTCCCGGTCGCAGCCGGTGCACTCTTCTGCCGCTTCATAAATACTGCACTTGGAATGCAACTTACTGCAAACTTTCGAAAGCATACAGATCTTGGTTCACGCGCTGTCAACACTCATCGCCTTAGCGACAGAATTGTCCTAACGTCATTGGAAATTCGATCTGTACGAGGAAGCAGCATTTTTTGTGAGCGCACAAACTCAACAGCATTGTCATCGCACTGTCATTTCACTGCTGTGCCCACGTATTTGTTGCAGTGGAAAGCTTTTCCTACTGGTACTGACATTTCAATGCAAGCCAAGGGTCATTTTGGAAGTTTATTCCAATACACTGGAAATCGTGTTTCGGCACCAACAGGGCTACAATGTTTGTGCAGACAAGTCATGAGCATGATAGCTTTGCACATTATCTCAGGCATTCTGGTTTGTGATACAAGTCTCACCGAAACGTTTGTTAGAACTTTTGGAGCACACGATCCAACACCCAGGATGAGAAAGAGTGCGCCCATCAACAGTAGACGTGATCTACATGCGTCTTCAGGTAGTATATGGGGGTTAGCACGGGTCTTTGCGCATGAATCTGCGGCAAGTTCACAAACAACAGTAAAAGTGTATGCATTGGATATTGATATACAGGATTGCGTTGATGTCAACACACAGAAAATAATCACATGTAATGATACATGGACTCGCGCAACTCGCATTGAACGGGTGACTCATGAGGCAATACTCATCTCTGGAAACGAGCAGCACTGTATACTTAATGGAGGACATAATTCACGAAACTCTATACTACCGTCATCAACAATTATCAAAGATCAGCGTAGTGCGAGACACTTGAAATTGTCTAGTCCGTTGAGCCAGGCGTCTTCACATATGCTTGCGACCAAGTCATCGCTGGGCTTCGGAAGTGTATTCGGCGGACTCGGTGCTGTTGGTGGTTATGCTGCTGCATGGCTTCTCGCATCAAGACGTAACCGATGCATCGCCCTTACAAGTAGATCAGGACAAAATGCTGTCACACCCACCATCATCAATCTTGAAAACGTCATAATTATAGCAACCCGATATGATGCATCAAGTGCAGCAGAAACGGCAGAAATTGAAAAAATATACTTAGTCGGTGCGGATCAAACTGATCCATCGATTGTCACAATAAATTCAGGCGGTGTCTTAAGAGATGCAATCGTTCAACGTCAAACTCCAGGACGGCTTAGAGCTGTTGCAGGCCCAAAAACTCTCGGAAAATGCACACCATCAGTACCATCACATGGCAAATGCCCACTGTTGGCAGCTTGTACCTTCTCAAGTGTGACTTCACTTGTTGGTAACGTCGGACAAACCGGTTATGCTGCTACGAATGCAGGAGCAGACGTGTATTCCACAAATGACAGAGGATCGGGACTTCCAGCGTGCTCTATCCAGTGGGGCGCATGGGCTGGAGGTGGCATGGCAGTTACTAGTACTACCCTCGAAAGTCGGCTTCACCGTGTTGGGTTTGGATTGATTAAACCTGCTATGGCCATTTTAGCACTTGAAGCTGCGTTCAGCTTTAAGAGGCCAATAATCGCAGTATGCGTTTTTAACTGGTTTAGATACATGAATAGTCACACCGCTGTGCAATCCTCAAATTTTTTTTGCGAAGTGATAACCCCGCTGATAAAGTCCAAGGCTACTGCCCAGGCTGAGCACTCCATGAGTGCGATACTTGCTGAGAGCCGCCTTCCCAAACATGCTAACGTAGTAGTAAGTGCATCAGAAAGCGACCATCAGCATGTGACACGCATAGTTGTCGATGCCTTCAAAAACATCACAGGCTCAGTCGTTGGTGTTGATGAGCCACTACTTGATGCCGGATTAGACTCACTCTCTTCTTCTGAATTTGTTGCCCTGTTGGATACACATGTAAACGGGACATCTAGTACCGAGAATTCGATCAAAGTTCCATTACCTGTGACACTCGTATTTGATTATCCGACTCCAAGTGCACTGGCAACTTTCCTGTCTTCACGAATATCCCAGGCGAACAAACCTTCAAAGAGTTGGCCTCCTGCGTGCAAAATCGATTCTGGGGTGAACAAATGTTCATCACAGTCTCACGTGTCTCATAGATCGGCATGGATTTCTGCTGTTGGGACAGAGACTGCGTTTGACTCTGAAGGTACCTTTTCATGTGATGCTTCTGGAGTCGTACCCATTTCACGCTGGGATTTTGATCACCTGTGTTATGCAGATCTGCAAGCGCCAATATTTGGCGGATATCTAGCTGGTATCACTGAGTTTGACCCCATTGTGTTTGGCATCACAAGTGCCGAAGCTAAAACAATGGACCCCCAACAACGTCGACTTCTTTCTTGGTCAGCAGCAGCTGTATCTTCTACTCGTGCACTTACAACAGGAGTCCAAACATCCGAATTGTTGATGGCAACGATGGGTGTGTATGTTGGAGTAGCCACGCTAGATTACAGTGCTATTTGTTCCACGTCAGCAGGTGCAACTGGTAACCAGTACAATAAAGCCAGTGATATTGGTTCCTTTCGCAAACCTACTGCATCTACAGCAACTGGTTCCGCATTTCTAAGCGTCATACCTGGAAGAATCGCATTTACTCTTAACACCCATGGCACCGCTGTCGCGATTGACACCGCGTGCTCATCTGGACTCGTCGCACTACATATTGCTCGTATTGGTTCATTGAATACTGCAAAAGAAAGTAGTCTACGTCAGCTAGCTGGCGGGGTTAATATGGTGTTACGAGCTGAAACGTCTGCCCTTTTCACCGCAGCACAAATGATATCACCAGATGGGCGCTGTAAAACACTGGATGCAGCAGCGAATGGATACGTTCGCGGAGAGGCTTGTGTTGTTGTGATTCTTGAGCCACGCCTCGATACCAGTATTGGTCAATTTTGCTTCATGATCGTCGTAGGATCAGCTACAAACCAAGACGGACGGTCAAGCACAATCACGGCGCCAAATGGACCAGCCCAGCGATCAGTAATTCTTGCAGCGATCGAGAGTGCATCAAGTGACAGATGGGAAGTCAGTTTGCCTTGCGCTTTGCAGATGCATGGCACAGGTACTGCACTTGGAGACCCAATTGAGGTGAATGCAGCTTTGGCTGTTCCGATACAAGCTGCAGCACAGTACAGAAAACAAACTAGTAGTAATGATTTTGTCTCCTTCAGCTCTACGAAGAGTTCAATCACGCACACGGAGTCCCCCTCCGGCCTGATAAGCATGGTTGCAGCCATGTCAAATCTTAACGCAGCTAAAATTGTGGGAATATCACATTTACGCACATGTAACCCGTACGTTGCGGTGTCCTTGCGATGTAGCTTTTCGACCATTGCTGCGAGATCTTGTCTGGGAGCACCAGTTTTCCAGACAGGAAACGCCTGTGTTGGTGCCAGTGCGTTTGCGTTCCAAGGTACCAATGCACATGCCCTCATCATGAAAGAGTATTGCAGGTCAAAGGATGAATCAAATAATTTAAGAAATTACTCGACTTTCGGTGCCACATTTGCGACAAGACTTCCAAACAGCCGTGTCAGTGTCCGACTTTGGCTGTTGCCCTTGCCGCACTCGATAATGTCTCGAGTAATTACAGCACTTGAAGAAAGTGACATAGTTGGAGTTTACATTGTAGATATTTGGGCGAACCCCAAATCTTCGTTTCTGAAAGATCATAAAGTGTACGGGTCTTCCCTGTTCCCGGGTGCAGCATCTCTTCAGCTTGTTGATGCAACCCTGAAGTATTCTACTACTGAATTCACAGAAGCTGGATTTACTGCTGTAACTTGCGGCGTGACACTTGTGAGGCCACTTGTTTTAGAGTGTGCTAATATTAAGAACGTGCAGGCACATGTTTGTACGACAACAGCTGGTGACGTTTACATCGGTCACAAGGGTAGCACGCCCGTGTCCCTGAAAGGATCAGAGTTCTGTCCAACGAGGCAACACATTTTAACGGCTAAGTTTTTCCGACTGTTCGCAGACAAGCTCATGAATAATAATGATGCATTAGGCAGCTCTAAGTCACAGATGGCATGGAACTTACCACATACTCTTTTCAGGAAGCAGGTTGATCAGACTCAGGAGCCAGTTCTCGGAATAGTGACACGTTTGAGGCAAAATAATACCTCAAAAATTTCGCCTCCGTTTGATGACCATGGTTGGCACTTCTCACCAGCTGCACTCGATGCTTCATTTCAATCCATCTGCACGGCTCAGGATAAACTAATGCCTGTGCAAGTCGGTTTGCGAATTCCTGCATCATTCGACGCCTTCACTTCCCCTGAGGGAGATTTATGCGGCCATTCTACTTGTCGCACAACTGCTAAGTCTTGGACTTCAAAAAATATTTCACAGAACTTCAAAGAAAGTTTCAAAAGCGAACATAGGGTGACGAATGCAATTGTACGCGGCATGGTGGTGTGCTCGACTCCACGTATAAGTAATGGCATACAACCGATTGTCTCTCGAACGCACGCACGTGGCAAATGCATCAACGATACAGATAACGACGTTCACATTGCTATGCTTTCCGACAAAAAAATGAAAACTTCCTCGTCTCACACAGAGGCTTTGTTTTCCAGAATGTCACCTCCAAATGTCATAGTCAGAAGTCTTTGCAAAACAAGAAGAAAGTCAACAGCTAGCATTGTTCTTCGACAATTATCGCAATTATTAGAAGGTTTACAAGCACGGAGAAGCCTTGCTGCCCTCAGAGTAATATCAGACGAGTACTTGTGCGGGGCTGCAAGATCAGCGATGTTAGAGCTGATTGACCTGTGCATCAACGCTGAGGACTGCGACATTTCTTGCATGTCTCGACATGTTGCTGCGCATGGTCAGCGTAAAGTCGCAAGCTCACAAACGATTGACAGTCAGGAAATATTCAATTACGGGGAATTGAAAAATAAAGGAGAATCTCATTCCAACGGGGTTGTTTCGTCCTGTCACGCAGTCGAGGTCCTTCGAGTAAAACGTGCTTTTGCCTTCGGGGCAATTCTGAGGGGAGATGAAGAATCCTACACCCGTATGATTGCTGCCGCGAATATGATGAGTCGATCGCCTTCCTCACTTTCACAATATAGATCAAATGTGGAAATACCAGTCGTCATTTTTGGTGGAACTGGTGCTTTGGGGCTTACAACTGCAAAACATGCTGTTCAACAACAGAGATACTCTGCATCCCTTGTATCCCGCACAGGCCGTTGTACATCTATTGGTGAACTCACGTTATTATACCCACCTATTCGCTTACTTTCAGCAGACGTTACAACGTCTGCTGCTTTGGCCAATATTTTCAAGCTCGGCATGCTAGATGTGCCACAAGCAATATCTCTCCTCGCAAATGGAGTTCTACGCGATGCCACCGTGGGGACAACTTCCTTTGGTTTAGCACGTGAGGTTATTGCATCTAAATGCCCAGTCACTGATATGTTGGGGCCTGCTATCATCGCCACTGCTCATAATACTACTGTTTATTTTTCTTCTATTGCCTCGTTTCTTGGTTCAGCAGGACAAATAGCCTATTCTGCAGCAAACTCATACCTGGACTACTCTGCATTGTCATGGACGGACGCAGGAGTTCCTTCATATTCTCTCCAATGGGGTCCCTGGTCAGGAATCGGCATGGCAACGAAATACACAACAAAAAGTCGTCTAAGGAGAATTGGCATTGGTACCATATCTCCCCAAGAGGGTGCTTCTATATGTGTTGCGTTGCTTCAAAACATTTGTAGGGGCTCTTTTTCCCTCTCGTCAATGTCAAAAATATGCATAGCTCGAGTCGATTGGGTGAAGTATGCGCGGGCAATGC
>MDSV01075831.1_pt1 | contig 14383 bp, 14 predicted proteins | sample 810851 | NCBI WGS metagenome assembly MDSV01 (sample SAMN05326640, study PRJNA326480) | marine metagenome | isolation source: seawater | place: Atlantic Ocean: North East | collected 2012 | reverse complement strand
AGACCTGAAAAAAAATTTAAGAACTTTAAGTCACTAACAACCCAAATTAAAAAAGACGTTATAAAAGCAAAAAAATATCATAAAATTTAATGGAATATAAAGACACTATTTTCTTACCTAAATCTTCTTTTGAAATGAGGGCGAATTTACCCACAAAAGAACCAAAAATTCTTGAAGAATGGGATAAAGAAAAAATATTTTACAAATTACGAGAAAAATCAAAAGGTAGAGAAAAGTTTGTACTTCATGATGGGCCTCCTTATGCAAATGGTCACATTCATATGGGAACTGCACTTAATAAAATTTTAAAAGATGTAATAGTGAGAACTCAACAAATGGCAGGTAAAGACTCAATCTATGTGCCAGGATGGGATTGTCATGGCCTCCCTATTGAATGGAAAATTGAAGAGGGTTATAGAAAAAAAGGTAAAAATAAGGATGATGTTCCTGTAGTTCAGTTTCGTCAGGAATGCAGAGAATTCGCAGAAAAATGGATTGATATTCAAAAGAAAGAATTTAGGCGATTAGGAGTTGAGGGTGATTGGGCAGATCCATACCTAACCATGTCAAATAAAGCTGAGGCACAGATAGTTAGAGAACTTGGCAAGTTTTTAATAGATGAAAGTTTATATAAAGGTGCAAAACCAGTTCTGTGGTCTGTTGTCGAAAAAACTGCTTTAGCTGATGCGGAAGTAGAATATGAAGATCATACATCTAATACAATTTATGTAAAATTTTTAATTCATACTGCTTCTGATAAAGATCTTGAAGGTGCGAACATTGTAATATGGACTACAACTCCATGGACTATACCTGGAAATAGAGCTTTAGCTTTTGGTAGAGATTTAAAATATTCTTTAATTGAAGTTGAAAATATTAGTGAAAATTCATTAGCGAAGCCAGGAGATAAACTTATTTTTGCAGAAGATTTAGTAAGTACAGTTGCTGCAGAAATTGGAATAATCTCTTTTAAAAATCTTAAAATTTTTAAGGGAGATAATTTATCTAAGTGTCTCTGTGAACATCCATTTAAAAATATAGGTTATGACTTTAACGTAAAACCCTTTCATGGTGATTTTGTTAACTTAGAGCAAGGAACAGGTATTGTGCATATAGCACCAGGTCATGGTGATGATGATTATAATTTAGGAATAAAAAATGGTGTAGATATTGTCCAAACAGTGCAAGATGATGGTAGATACAATCATCATGCAAAAGGGTTTGAAAATGAGCACATTTATAAGGTTGATCACAAAATTGCAGAAAAACTAAAGGAACTTTCAAAACTTTTATTTAAAGGTATATTACGTCATAGCTATCCTCATTCATGGAGATCAAAAGCACCTCTAATTTATAGAAATACTCCTCAATGGTTTATCTCAATGGAAAAAAATAAATTAAGAGATATTGCTCTAAAATCAATTGATGAAACTATTTTTTACCCTCCTCAAGGACAAGCTCGTTTACGATCAATGATTGAAACAAGACCTGATTGGTGTATTTCAAGACAAAGAGTTTGGGGAGTTCCTCTACCTCTTTTCGTTAATAGAGAGAGTGGTCAACCATTAAGAGATTTAGAAGTTGTTGAGAGAATAGCTGATATTTATGAAAAAGAGGGAAGTGACACATGGTTTACTGAAGACCCTAAGAGATTTCTTGGTGATAAATATAATTTAGAAGATTATGAGCAGGTTAAAGACGTTGTAGAAGTTTGGTTTGATAGTGGTTCTACCCATGCTTTTTGTTTAGAGAAAAGAGAAGATCTTAAATGGCCTGCATCAATGTATCTTGAAGGAAGTGATCAACATCGTGGTTGGTTTCACTCATCTTTATTAGAGTCATCAGGCACAAGAGGTAGAGCTCCATATGAAAGTGTTTTAACGCATGGTTTTGTTGTTGATGGAAAAGGAAGAAAAATGTCTAAGTCTTTGGGCAATGTAATTTCTCCTGATGATATTCTAAAAAAATATGGAGTAGATATTTTACGATTATGGGTTGTTGCATCTGATTATTATGATGACTTAAAATTAGATAATTCAATATTGCAATCTCAGACTGACTCTTATCGGAGAATTAGAAATACCTTTCGATATTTAATTGGTAATCTTGATGGTTTTAGTGTTGATGAAAAAATAGATGAAAATGAATTTCCTGACTTAGAAAAATATATTTTACATAGATTGTGGGAGATAGATCAAATAATTTTAGAATGTATAAAGACTTTTAATTTTCACCTAATGTTTACAACCTTATTAAATTTTTGTTCTAATGATTTATCAGCATTCTATTTCGATATACGAAAAGATGTAATATATTGCGATAATAAAAATTCTATAAAAAGAAGATCAGCAAGAACACTTTTAGATATTATTTTTAATTATCTAGTAAGGTGGCTTGCGCCATCCTTGTCATTTACTGCCGAAGAGGCATGGAAGGCAAGAGCAAATGAAAAGAGTATACATTTAGAAGATTTTTTATCAACTCCACATAACTATAAAAATTCTGAAATTAGTGATACTTGGAGAATTCTTAAACAAATTAGAAAAGTAATAACTGGCGCACTGGAGAAAAAAAGAGCAGAGAAAATTATTGGATCAAGCTTAGAAGCACATGTTGATATTTATATTGAAAATAAAAATTTAGCTCAGATCAAAAATTATGAATTGGATGAGATTAGTATTACCTCATCATTTTCATTACATGAATTAAAAAATAATACGAAAGGATTTTCTTTAGAAGAAATTTCTAATGTTAAAGTATCAGTTTCAAAAAATAGTGGAAAAAAATGTCAAAGATGTTGGAAATATAAAAAAGAATTAGTTCGTGGTGAAATATGTAATCGTTGTGAAGATGCAATTTCTTAGGTTAATTAGCTTACAGAAAATTATCATTTTTTTAGTCTTAATTTTCTCTGACTTGTTATCAAAATATCTTATATTTAATTATGTAGATTTATATCGTTTTATTAAAATTAATAATTTTCTTGATATTACACATATACATAATTTTGGAGTGTCATTTGGATTGTTTTCTCAAACAATACCTTCAATAATTCTTGCAGCAATAGCACTGTTAGTAGTTTTTTTCTTAATTTATCTCTTTTTAAATTCTTCAGATTATTTAGAGCAGTGGGGTTTATTTATTATAATTTCTGGAGCAATAGCAAATATTATTGATCGTTTAATAAATGGATATGTTATAGACTTTATTTATTTTCATATTAATCAATTTTATTGGCCCGCATTTAATTTTGCTGATATTTATATCTCTATTGGAATAATAATGATAATAATAAATATGCTTAAAAAAATAAAAAAAAATTAAAGATGAAAAATATTTTAATACTTTTTTTATTTTCATGTATTTTTTTATTATCCTGCTCAAAGATAAGAGAAAGCGCAGGTGTAAATAGAAAAAATATTGATGAATTTAAAGTTATTGAAAACCCTCCACTTGTAATTCCTCCAGATTTTAATTTACTACCACCAGAGCAACTATCAGAAAAGAATATAGATGATGTTGAAAGTGAATTAGCTAAAGAGATTCTTTTTGGTCTAGATGTAGAGAATGATAGTAACAATATTGAAGTATCAACCATGGAAAATATTTTAAATCAAACAAATGCTAATGAGATTGATATAAAAATAAGACAAGAAATAAATGAACAGTTTGTACTTGAAAAAGAAATCGATCCAAAAAATTGGAAAGATGAAATTGAGGTACTTGACTCCATATCTGAATCAGAAAGATTGAGAAATGAGAATTTAGGTATTGATAATAAAAATGAAGAAATTCAAACTCTCAAAGTAAAAAACAAAAAGAAAAAAAGATTTTTCTTTTTCTAACTTTTTTAATGAAAATTAATTTTACAAATATAAATTTTGATAAAGATATATTTCTTCCAGAAAGTATTGGAAGTTTAAATAAAGAAATTATAAGAATTTGTAATGAGCTTCCAGCTTTAAATATATTAAAAGATGATAATTTATTAAATTACACTATTCATCAAACAGAAGAATTTAAAAAAAATAAGAAAATTTTCGTAGTTTTTGGCACTGGGGGTTCAAATCTTGGAGCTCGAGCTTTAATTAATACATTGATTGATCAGCCTAAAAACATTTTATTTTTTGACAATATTGATCCTTTATTTTTTCAAAATCAAATAATTAATTTAGATCTTAAAAGTACTGGTTTTATCATTATATCTAAATCAGGCACAACACCTGAAACTCTATCTCAATTTGGTAGTATTATAAATATAGCGAAAGAAAAAAATATTTTAAATGTGTTTTTTGCAAATACATTAGTTGTAACTGAATTTAAAAATTCTCCATTGTATAACATTGCAAAAAAAAATAATTGCAATCTTCTAGAGCATAAAAAAGATATAGGAGGTCGATATTCAATTTTTTCTAATGTAGGAATGATTCCAGCAATTGTAGCTGGATTAGATGTAAAAAAAATACATTCTGGTGCAAAAAAAACAATTGAAAAAAATAATTTTATTCATTCTTTACAGTTTGCACAAATATTTAAATTTAGTTCCTCTAATAATTATTTGTCTAATGTAATTATGACCTATTCTGATGGGTTAAATTATTTTGGTAAATGGTATCTTCAGTTATGGGCAGAAAGTATTGGAAAAAATAATAAAGGAGTAAATGCATTGCATGCTATAGGAACAACTGACCAACATAGCCAACTCCAGCTTTATTTGGATGGACCTAAAGATAAATTTTTTACATTTATTAAAAGTAATTATAAAAATAAAGGTTTAAAAATTGACTCTGAAATAATGAAAAAAGAATCTGTTAATTATTTAGTAAATAAAAAAATGGGAGATTTGATGCATGCTGAACAAAATGCAACTATTGATACATTCAAATTAAATAATTTTAAGTTTAGGGAAATATTTTTAGATAATATTGATGAAGAATCAATCGGCGCCTTGATAGTAGAAAGTATAATTGAAACTATAGCCACTTGTATTTATTTTGAAGTTAATCCTTTTGATCAACCTGCTGTAGAACAAGGAAAAATTTTAACTAAAAAATATTTATCTTAATTTAAAAATAAAATTTTAGTTTTTCCATAAACTTTTTCTTTTAAAACAATCAATTTCTCAGGTATATTTAACCTTTCTTCCTTGCTCGTTTCAAGAATGATAAAAGTATTTTTTGATTTTATTTTATTATTTAATATTTTTAATAAAAGTAAATTAATATTTTCTTTTTTATATGGAGGGTCAATAAATATTATAGAAGGTTCGATTAAAAATTTTTTATCCAAAGCATCAATAGCTGCATCAAAAATTATTTCAAATTCATTATTATCACAAATCTTTTTGCAGTTTTTTTCTAAAATTTTAATCACATCTTTATTATTTTCAACAAAATATGATTTTGCTATACCTCTTGAAATTGCCTCTAATCCAATTAATCCCGATCCTGCAAAAATATCTATAATGGATTTATTTTTATATATTTCAATTGAATATTTTAATGAATAACTCTCTAAAATTGAAAATATTGCTTCTCTTTTAAAAGCTGAAGTTGGTCTTACTAGTTTGCTTGGAACTTCTAATTTTGTTTTTTTATATTTTCCACCGATAATATTAGGCATTTTTAATTACTTTAATTTCTTCAATTTTACCTTTTGTTAAATTTGCAAGTTTATATGGTCCATACTGAATTCTAATTAATTTTACAATTTTCCAAGAAAAATATTTACAAATATTTCTGATCTCACGATTTTTACCTTCTTTTAGTTTGGCAATTATCCAAGTATAAACTTTATCTGATTTATCTATTTTAATTTTAATTTTATTATAATTAATTTTATTTATTTTTATTCCTTTATTAATTTTTTCAATATCTTTTTTTTCTATTTTACCATTAATGCATACCCTATACACTCTTTCATAGCCTCTTTTAGGTAGTTCTAGATGTCTGGCATAATCACCATTATTTGTTAAAAGGAGCAGTCCCTCACTCATAAAATCTAATCTGCCAATACTAATCATTCTTGGAAATTCTTTTGGTATTAAATCGAATATTTTTTTTCTATCTCTATCATCTTTTGTTGAACAAATAAACTTTATTGGTTTATACATTTTCCATAGTCTAACAGTATCATTTAATTTAATAATTTTTTTGTGAATAGTTATAATATCATTTTTGGTTACTGTATTACTGGGATGAAGACATAGGTTATCATTAATTTTAACTATTTTATCTTTAATAAGTTTTTCTGCCTCTCTACGAGAACAATATCCTGAGTTTGCAATAAATTTTGCTATTCTAATTTTATTAGGCATGATTAACAAAGTCTTTAATGATTGCTATATCAAAATTTGTTATCAAGAATTCAGGGTGCCATTGCAATCCAATACACCAAGGATGCTTAGTGTGTTCTATGGCTTCAATAATATCATCTGGAGCAACAGCTGATGTAATAAAATTTTCCCCTGTATTTTTCACTGATTGATGATGAGCACTATTAACTTTTATTTTTTCACTTTTGGTTATTTTAAACAGTTTTGAATTTTTTGTTATAATTACTTCATGACTTACTTCATCTCTTGGATTAGATTGCTCATGTTTTATGTTCGTTTGTATTGAAGTATTGATATCTTGAATTAAATCACCTCCTGATGCTACATTCATTAACTGTTCCCCTCCACATATACCTAATATAGGTTTTGATGTTTCAAGAAATTTATTGAATATTTCAATTTCAAAATTCGTTCTTTTACTTTTTATGTTTCTAGACCCATCTATACTTTCAGCATACAGACTTGGATCAATATCAAAATTACCCCCTGTGATAACCAAACCATCTAGAGTTTTAATAAATTCACTATTTACTGAACTTGTATGAAATAATGGAAATGGTATTGCTCCAAATTTATGCAAACTAGTTAAATAATTTTCCCTAATTGCATACCAAGGAAATTTTGAGTATCCACTGTTATTTTCAAAATCTAGAGTAATCCCTATGATTGGATTTTTCATATAATGATATTATAATTTTATTTAGTTATTTACCATATGAACATCAATTATTTTATGAATGAAGCAATCAAAGAAGCTAGATATGCTTTTAATAATAATGAAGTACCGGTAGGAGGAATATTGGTTGATAATAATACGAATGAAATAATTGAAAGAAGTTTTAACAAAGTTAACAAAGAAAAAAATGCTATTTATCATTGTGAATTAGACTTAATTATTAATTCTTGTAAAAAACTATCTCGTAAATATTTAGATAATACAGTAATGTTTGTGACACTTGAACCCTGTCTAATGTGCGCATCTGCTATAAGTGAGGTTCATATTGAAAAATTATATTTTGGCGCATATGATGAAAAAAATGGGGGCATAGAAAAATTTAAGTTTCAATTAAAAAGAAAGCATGGGTTTGAAACTGATATATATGGAGGTATAATGGAAAATGATTGCAAAAAATTATTAGAAAAATTTTTTAAAAAACTAAGATAATGAATTCAAATTTAAATGTTCCTGAATATGGTGTTACACAATTTAATCAGGCAATAAAAGATATTATAGAGGATCATTTTAGTTACGTTCGTATAAAAGGTGAAATATCAGAAATACGGGTAGCTACCAAAGGTCAAATTTATATTACTCTTAAGGATACAAAATCCATTTTAAGTGCAGTTCTTTGGGACCAAAAAAAAAAATTACTTAAATTCGAACCTGAGATAGGTATGGAAGTAATTCTAACCGGTAAAGTGACAACTTGGTCTAAATATAAAACAACTTATCAAATAGATGTTGATAAAATTGAAATTGCTGGAGAGGGAGCTTTACTAAAAATAATAGAAGATAGAAAAAAAAGACTTGGAGAGAAAGGTTATTTTGATTTGGAAATTAAAAAAAAGATTCCATATTTGCCATCAAGAATTGGTGTCATAACTTCTCCAACAGGTTCTGTAATTCATGATATTATTAATAGAATTTTAGAACGTTTTAAAACTCCAATTGATTTATGGCCTGTTGCTGTTCAAGGCACTGAAGCAGCAAAAAATATTATAGATGCTATTAATGGGTTCAACTTAATTGATGATGAAGCTAAACCCGATGTAATTATTATTGCAAGAGGTGGAGGTAGTACTGAAGATTTAATGGCATTTAATGATGAGGAATTAGCAATAGTTGTCAGCTCATCTGATATTCCAATTATATCTGCAATTGGACATGAAACAGACACGACTATAATTGATTTTGTTTCTGATTTAAGAGCCTCAACCCCTACTGCTGCAGCCGAATTAGTTGTTCCTGTAAAATCTGAGCTCACAAGTATAATTGCTACACTTAATCAAAGAATGTTTTATGGTATGGATAAGGTATTTAATGATAATTATACAAATCTTAACAATTTAATTTCTTATATTAAAACTCCTCAACAAATAATAGATAAATTTAAAGAGCGCTTAGTTTATATTAGCGCTGGATTAAAAAGAGATGTAAATAAAAATATACTAATGATTTCTAAAGATTTATCTTCTCTAGGTAATAATTTAAAGATTCCTTATGATTTGATAAGATTTAATAAATCAAAAATTAAAAGTTTAACAAATAGTTTACATTTTTTAGTTAAAAAGGAATTAATATCCAATAATGAAAAATACAATTATTATATTAGTTTAGTAGAGGCTAATTCAATTCAATCAAACCTTAAAAAAGGTTATTCGATTTTATTTAAAAATAACAAAATTATTAATAAATCGAAAGTCTTAAGAAAAAATGATATTTTAAGTGCAAGATTAATGGATAGCACAATACAGATAAAAGTTAAAAAAATTAGTTAAATCTTTTGTGTTGCCAAAACCAATGGTTTGGATCTTCCCTAATCCATTTTTCAATAATGTTATTTATTTCAATCATTTTTTTCTCATCACTTACTTTATTGTTATTATGCTCAAGTGGTTCTTCAAAAGTTATTTGAAATTTATTATTTGGTAATCGTATATTTTTCATAGGGACTAATTTTAAGTTATATTTCCTAGCTATTTTTAGAAATCCAGTTTGGGTTTTTACTTTTTTTCCAAAAAAATTAATTGCAGTTCCTGCTGAATCTTTTTGATCAACTAATAAAAAAATATTTTTATTATTAATAACACCTTCAATTATTTCTTTAGCACTAATTTTACCTTTAGGAGTATAAAAACTTTTTTTTGATTTTAGAGATTGTATTCTTTTTTTATAAATATATCTGTCAAAAAAGTTGTTATTTATATGTCTATAAATTGCACCAATATCAAAATCATTATGATCTAAAATTGGCACACAAACTTCCCAATTACTAGAGTGAATGCTAAAAAAAATTACTGGGAAATTCTCTATTTTAATTTTTTGAAGGATATCCTGACCTTTAATTTCAATTGCATTCCTGTCTTTAACTATTTTATCTAAATAAGTTAATTCAAACAGATTAAAACCAAGGTTTTTCCAACTATTATTAATAATTTTTGTTACTTCGATTTCATTCAAATAGGGAAAAACAATTTTACAATTTTCTTTAGCAATCTGATTATATTTTGATAGTTTACCTAAATATAGAAATGAATTACTTATTATCTTTAAAGAAACTTTTTTTGAAAATAATTGTAACAAAAATAAAATTATTTTAAAAATACAAAACTCCAAAAAATATTTAATAAAAATTACAAACCTCATCATTGATTAATTTTATTTTCTATTAAATTGGTTAATATTTCTAATAATAGCTTTTCATCATCTAATTCAATAAAACCATCAATAGTTTTAACTAATGATCTAAAGTTCTTGGGTATTCTCACCATATCTTTTTTTGTAGTGACAAGTATTGATTTATTTTTATTTGCAATTTCTGCCAAATATAGCAGATCATCTTCACTATAAATATGATGATCTGAATAACTAATTTTATCAACGATATTAGCTTTTACTAATTTTAAAGAATTAAAAAATTTTTTAGGATATGCAATTCCTGCAAAAGCTGTAATTCTTTGTCCTTTTAGCATCATTTTATCTTCTTTAATTTTAAAGTTTGCAGCAATTAAAGGTATGTGTTTAGGTATTTTATCTTTAACTATAGATGAAATTTCTCCAATGGTTATAACTAAATTTGTTCTTGATAAACCTCTGTTGATACTCTCTCTTAATGGCCCTGATGGAATAACTCTTTTATTTCCAAATCCTTGTTCACCATTTATGACTACAATTGAAAAATCTTTTTGAAGAGTAGGATTTTGAAATCCATCATCCATGACTATACAATCTGCGCCATTTTCAATGGCTAATTGAAATGATTTATTTCTATCTAAACCTATCCACGTAGGTGCTATTTCAGATAATAGCAATGGTTCATCGCCAACACTTTTTGGAGAATGCCAATCATTTACCAAAGTATTATTTTTTTCCAAACCCCCATAACCTTTAGAGACAAAATGAGGTTTATAACCCGCCTTTATGAGCATATTTCCTATTTTTAAGGCTACTGGTGTTTTACCTGCTCCTCCAACTACAATATTTCCAACACAAATTATAGGCAATTTTGTTACCCTTTCTCTGCTTATTAAGTTTCTAATTTTTGTTCCAAGTCTAAAAAGTAAAGAAAAAGGGTATAATGAATTAGATAATAAGCTATCTCTTTTTAAATACCAAAATTTTGGAGCCTTAAACATTATATTCCATTTTAGAATTGATTAAATTCAATAATTTATTTTCTTCAAAAAAATCATTTTTAGAAAATTTTAGAGCATTTTTTTTAAGTCTGACAATAAGATTATTATCATTAATTAAATTTGTTATTTTAGTCTCTAATTCTTCTGGACTATTAATCATTAAACAAGAATATTGATTTATCATATCATCAAATAAGTTTTGCCAATTGAAAACATTTGGGCCAGTTATAATTGCACAATTAGCCACTGCAGCTTCAATAGGATTGTGACCACCATTTTTAGTTAAAGATCCCCCAAGAAATACAATATCACTTTTACTATAAAATTCATCCAATTTACCAAAACTATCAATAATTAAAAATTGAGATTCATTATTTTTTATTAAGCTATGATATTCTACATCTAATTTTTTATTTTTAAGTAAGTCAAATATTAATTTTGATCTTTTTGGATGACGAGGAGCTATAAAAAAATTACAATCAGGATATTTTTTTGATATTTTTTCGATATATGGAAATATTAACTTTTCTTCATTATGATGAGTGCTTGCAATCATTATGTTAATATTTTTTGAAACTGATGAGTCAGATAATATACTTAATTTTTTTGTAAGCTTTAAATTACCTAAGTAATTTACATCAACATCTGTAAGATCTTTTATTCTTTTTAAATCATTTTTACTTTGCGCATAAATTGCAAAAAATGTTTTAGTTATAAATCTATAATACGAAGAAAAATATTTCCATTTTTGGAATGATTTTGGTGAAATTCTAGCATTTAAAAAAATTGATTGTATTTTTTTCTCTCTTAACCTGACAATAGTACTAGGCCAAAGATCTGACTCAATCCAAATAACTAACTTAGGTTGCCATAAATGTATAAATTTATTAATCCAAATCCCAATATCATAAGGTGCATACTGATGGATAATTTTATCATAATAATTTTGCAATGCGTAGTCTGAGGCAGTTTTAGTTGTAGTAGTTACTAATATGCAATATTTTTTATAAAAACTATTTATTAAAAAATCACAAGATTTAAACTCACCAACACTAGATGCATGAATCCAAATAAGCTCTTTGTTTTTAGGTTTTAATAATTTAGTAATCCCAAATCTTTCTTTGTATCTGGATTTATCCTCCTTTTTTTTTAGTACCCTGATGTAAGTATTTATAATAATCAGAGGTATTAAAAAATAAGATATTGAGATGTATAATCTATGCATTAGTTTCTATTTTGGCTTTTTTTATACAATTATTTAATTCTTTTTCTAATTTATATTTATACTCTTCTATTTCGCTATCACTGCAATTTTTAGGAATAGTTATTGATTCTCCCCATACAAAAACACACTTAGAAAAAGGTTTAGTAATTAAAAAAGAATCCCATGATTTAAGTGTCTTAAATTTAGATGATGAAAAACCAATAGGTATTATTGGAACCTGAGTAGCTTTAGAAATTTTAATTATCCCCTCTGATACTTTTTGATTTGGACCTCTTGGTCCATCAGGAGTTATACCTATGTAATTTGAATTCTTTAATAAAGTGAAGATAGGTTTAAGTGAGATTGTTTTTTGATTAGATGAGGTAGGTATATTTTTTAGTTTAAAATATTGTCCTACTTTTGCACCAAATCTTCCATCACTATGACCAGAGGCTAAAATATTAATTTGAGTATTTGATTTCCAACAATAACTTATCATCATTAATTGACTGTGCCAGAAAGCAAGTATGAAAGGTTTATTGTTTTGCCAATAATATTCAGGTGACTCAATATTTTTTACTATTATTAAAGAAGTTAATCTTACTAGCTTAATATATAAGACACTAATAAAAGCTAATATTTGTTGAATAAAATAATTTTTAATTATTTTTTTTTTAATTGTCATTAGAGTTTTCTTGCAATTGTAATTTTTTGTAAACTGCAGAATTTTCAATTAAATGTTTATGATTACCTTTATTCTCAACCTTACCATTTTCTATTGTAAAAATAATATCAGCATTTTTTATTGTGCTTAATCTATGAGCTATAATTATGGTTGTTTTATCTTGCATTAGCTCATCTAGAGAATTCTGTATTTCTTTCTCAGTCAAGTTGTCTAATGATGATGTTGCTTCATCCATAACTAGTATTGGTGCATTTTTAATCAAAGCTCTCGCAATTGCTATTCTTTGTCTTTGACCTCCAGATAATTTGATTCCACTTTCCCCAACAATAGTTTTTAATTTATTAGGTAATTTATCTGCAAATTTACTAACACCTGATAAGTTTGCAATTTCTTCAATTTTATTATCATCACATGACATATTTCCGTATCTGATATTATCTAATATACTTTCATTAAACAAAAGTGTTTCTTGTGTAATAAGTGAAATATTTTCTCTTAAATCAAAAAGCGAAAGTGATTTTATATCATGATTATCAATTTTAATATTGCCAGTATAATTATCATAAAATCTTAATAATAAATTTATCAAGGTTGATTTCCCACTCCCTGACAATCCAACAAAAGCAGTTTTTTTCCCTGACTCTATTTTTAAATTAATATTATTTAACACATTTTGTTTTTCATAAGAAAAATTCACATTATTAAATTCAATACTTCCATTTAAATTAATATTTTTTGACTCATCGTGTATTTCTGATTTTTCTTTTGAAGTATCTAGTAATAAAAAAATTCTTTCAGCTCCTGCTAATCCTTCTTGAACACTAATATTAAGATTACCTAGAGCTTTTACAGGCTGATAAGCTAATAGCAGGCTTACAAGAAAACTCATAAACTGACCTGTGGTCATACTTTCATTTAAAACAAAAACACCACCTATGTAAATGGAAACAGCAACAGCTAGACTCCCAATAAATTCCATTAATGGACTTAATCTATTACTTATGAAAGCTGATCTAATAAAATATTTTTTTATATAATCTACGGTGTTAAACGCTCTTTTCTTTTCATATTCTTCTCTATTATAAGCTTTAACTTGACGTATCCCTCTGATACTTTCTGTTAGAACATTAGAAAATTTTGCAATTTCATTTTGAATTTCATATGTAATTTTTCGAATACTTTTACCAATTCTTTTTATTGGCCAAATAGCTAGAGGAAAAGCGAAGAATGCAAAAAGTGTTAAAGACCAACTTTGATAAAACATATTACCTAATAAGAAAATAATTACTAAAATATCTTTTATGACAGCTGTAACAGATTTTACAATTGCCATTCTTAAATAATATGTGTCATTTATAAGTCTTGAAATTAAGTTTCCAGATTTAGAATCATTAAAGTATGTCAAATTAAGATACATTAATTTTTCAAACATTTGTGTTTGGAGTTTTGCTATTACAGAATGAGCAACTTTACTCATTTGATAGGAGTGAGTATAAGTGGCCAAGCCTTTTATTAGAGTGACTACAATAATGGCAATAGGAATTAAAAATAACATCTCTTTATTTCCCTTGATTAAAACTTCATCTAAGGCAGGTCTTACAAGCCAAGCATGTAAACCAGTAGCTCCAGCAGAAACAATCATCATTAATAAAGCAATGAAAATTGTAATTTTGTGCTTTAACAAGTAGTTATTAAGAAGTCGCGAAATAACAGAATTTTTTAAGTTGAAATATTTCATGTTTTTAAAAACTTAGTAAATATAGAAAAATCATAGCACCAAAAAGATTATTTTGGCGGAATTTTT
>MDSV01223651.1_pt1 | contig 14384 bp, 14 predicted proteins | sample 810851 | NCBI WGS metagenome assembly MDSV01 (sample SAMN05326640, study PRJNA326480) | marine metagenome | isolation source: seawater | place: Atlantic Ocean: North East | collected 2012 | reverse complement strand
GAAAAACTTACCTTTGATAAAAATTCTATTCCCAGAGCTCTTTCTGAAATAAAAAAAATTGATGGCGTCAATGAAGTAGTGTTGATATCTACATGCAATAGAACAGAAATTTATACTGAGAATAGTTCAGATAATAGTAAAGTACTGCATTGGCTAAATAGTAGTCAAAATCAAACAAAAGATTGTTCGCCTTATACTTATAGCTACTATAATGATGAAGCAATAAAACACCTTTTTAGCGTAACCTCAGGCATAGACTCAATGGTTATCGGTGAAAATGAAATATTGGGTCAAGTTAAAGATGCCTTCAAAATTGCAAATCAAAATCAATCTATAAAGTCTTCACTAAAAAGACTATTTGAGTTTTCATTTTCTGTTGCAAAACAAGTTAGAACAAATACAGATATTGGCTCGAACCCTGTATCTTTCATGTTTACATCTATTACATTGATAAAAAAAATATTTGATGATATTTCCTCAAAAAGAGCGCTAGTTGTTGGATCTGGATATATGATTCAGCTAGCTATCAAATATCTTCAATCAAACAATGTTAGAGATATTACACTTACTAATAGAAACATAGAAAAGGGCAAAAAAATTGCTAAAGAAAGTGAATGTGGTTACTCTAAATTACAATATCTTCCAAATATTATACCAATGCATGACATAATAATAACATGCACATCAAGTACGATACCCATCATAGGTAAGGGCATGATAGAAAGCTCCATAAATAATAGCAACTCTAAACCAATGGTAATAATTGATCTGGGTGTTCCCCGAGATGTAGAGCCTGAGATATCTAATTTAGACAATATATACTTGTATAGTATTGATGATCTCGGAAAAGTCATACAGAATAATTTTAAAATTAGAAAACAAGCATTGGTTGAAGCGGAGAAAATAATAGATTATAAAATTAATGAGTTCAGAATCTGGTTAGATCAAAATCATTCAGACAGTTTAATAAAGTCATATCGCGGCTATGTTGATAGTATCACGGATGGAGTAGTCATAAAATCTAAAAAGATGTTGGACGCAGGAGAAGACATAGATGTGGTGATATCTTACCTTTCGGAATCATTAAAAAATAAACTCACGCACGAAACAACAGCTAAGTTAAAGGATATTCTCCCTCTGATAGATAAGCCAACTGCATTGAAGGTGCAAAATATCTTTAAAAAGAAAGAATGAACCAAAAATCTTTAAAGGATCTAAAAAGCTTAGCTTTTGAATTTACTACAAACCCTAAACTCATAGAAAGGTTAGATAACATAACCGTACGTTATGCTGAAATATTGGAAAAACTTGAAAATCCTGAAACTTATAAAGATCGAAAACTATCTGAAAAATTAAACAAGGAGAGATCTCAACTCGAAAAGCCTGTCAAACATTTCTTAGACTATCAAGAATTACTACAAAAAATTATTGAAATCGAAGATTTAATCTCCAGTGAAGATGATAAAGAGCTGAAAAAATTGGCAGAAGATGAGTTGAAAGAATATTCAGAAAAGAAAATACAGTTACAAAATCTATTATTGGAGCTTTTGGTTGAGAAAGATCCAAATGATTCTAAAAATGCATTTGTTGAAATACGCGCAGGCACAGGTGGTGATGAAGCAGCAATATTCGCTGGAGATCTTTACAAAATGTATTCAAAATATGCTGAGAAGAATTCTTGGGGTATTGAGCTTATCAATGTAACTGAGAGTGATCATGGGGGTTATAAAGAAATAATATTAAAAATTATAGGTGATGAAATTTATGGACAACTTAAATTTGAATCTGGAACACATAGAGTTCAAAGAGTACCTGATACTGAAACACAAGGTCGAATTCATACATCTGCTTCAACCGTCGCAGTCTTGCCTGCGGTAGAGGAAATAGATCAAATTGATATTAATCCAGCTGATTTAAGAATTGATACATATAGGGCTTCGGGGGCTGGAGGACAACATGTTAATAAAACAGATTCTGCGGTAAGGATTACACATATACCAACTGGCACCGTTTCAGAGTGTCAAGATGGACGTTCACAACATAAAAATAAAGCCCAGGCGATGTCAATACTTCACTCAAAACTTTTAATGCATGAACAAGATCAACAGAAAAAAGATACAGCAGAAGAAAGAAAAAGCTTGATTGGGAGTGGCGATAGATCCGAAAGAATAAGGACATATAATTTTCCTCAAGGAAGGATTACAGATCATAGGATAAATTTAACACTATATAAATTAGAGCAAATTCTTGAAGGCGATATAGAGGTGTTAATTAATGAACTTAAGAAGGCATCGATAGGCTAAATATGTCATTTACTATAAGTAGTATCATTTCAAAAACATTTAAAGATATAAATTCTAATAGTAGTTTAAAAGTTACTAAATCGGACATAGAGTATTGTTTAATGGAAGTAATCAAAAAAGATAGATCTTATATTTATATGAATGATGATGATAACTTAAATAGCGAAGAGGAGATAGAGTTTTTTAGATTAATAAATAATCTCAAAAAAGGAATTCCTCTTGCATATGTACTAGGTTATAAAGATTTTTATAATACTAAATTTTTTGTTAATAATGATGTTTTAATACCAAGACAAGACACAGAAATAATTATATCTAAAGTTATTGAACTTGGAGATAGTATTTTTAAGAAATATGGTAGCACAACTATTATAGATGCTGGTTCTGGTTCTGGTTGCATAGGTCTTTCGATTGCGGCAGAAAGACAGAATTGGAACATTATTTTAACTGAAAAATATAAAAAAGCATTTGAAATACTATATAAGAATTATATAAATAATCATTATAATAACTGTACATTAGTCATGTGTGATTGGCTTAGCGCATTTAATAAAAATATTGCAGACATAGTTATATCTAATCCACCCTATATTAAGAAAGGGTCTCTGAATATTCAGGATAGCGTGAAAGATTATGAGCCGGAATATGCCTTATATTCAGAAGATAATGGACTATATGATATAAAAAAAATAATAAAAGAGTCTAGAAAAGCTCTCAAAAAAGATGGTTTACTAATACTTGAAAATGGTTTCGATCAATCTTTAGCTGTTTCGGAGATTTTGCAAGATAACTATTTTAAAGACATAGATACTATATTAGATTATAATAACATAAAAAGATTTACACTATCAAGAAACTCATAAAATGGATAAAGATACAATTATTAAAATAGCTAACCTGGCTAAAATTGAAATCAAAGAAGATCAAATAAATGATGTTGCTACAAGCTTAGAAAAAATATTAAATTTAGTCGACGAAATGAATTCTATTAATACAGATAATGTTAATCCAATGGCTCATCCATTAAATCTTAAACAAGTACTTAGAAAAGATGAGGTGCTGGAGACAGACAATAGAGATTTGTTCCAAAAAGATAATAAGCACACTGATAATGGCTATTATAAAGTGCCAAAGATAATTGATTAATATGCATAATAAAACAGTTTCAGAATTAAAAAATGATTTAGAAAAAAAAGAGGTAAGTTCACTTGAACTTACAAAACATTTTATTAAGCGTATTAAACAGTATGATTCTAAACTAAACTCATTTATTACATTGACCGAAGAGCATGCTTTAGAGCAAGCAAAAAAAATAGATGCGGAAATTATAAAAGGTAAGTTAAGACCCTTAGGAGGGATACCTCTTGCTCAAAAGGATATTTTTTGTACTAAAGGCATTAAAACCACTTGTGGTTCTAGGATGTTAGAAAACTTTATTAGCCCATATGATGCGACAGTTGTAGATAAACTCAATGAGGCTGGGATGGTAATTATTGGTAAGACTAACATGGATGAATTTGCAATGGGATCGTCTAATGAAACAAGTTATTTTGGGGAAGTAAAAAACCCGTGGAATACTGATTATGTGCCAGGTGGCTCTTCTGGTGGCTCAGCAGCATGTGTTGCTGCGAGGCTATCTCCATGTTCAACGGGTACAGATACCGGAGGTTCAATTAGACAACCGGCTTCGCTTACTGGAATATGTGGAATCAAGCCAACATATGGAAGAGTATCTAGATATGGCATGATTGCATTTGCATCAAGCCTGGATCAGGCTGGAATTTTTACAAGAACTGCCGAAGATTGCGCTTTATTATTGTCTCATATCTCAGGATATGATCCGAAAGACTCAACATCCTCAAAAAAAGATGTGCCTGATTATGTCTCGGATATTAGAAAAAAATTTACTAAATTAAAAATTGGAATACCCTCTGAATTTTTAGATGGCTTAGATGCTAATGTTAAAGAAGTTTTTGAAAAAAATATAAAGGTGCTAGAAAAAAATGGGTGCTCATTTAAATCTATAAGCTTGAAAAGTTCTAAACTAGGGGTTTCTGCATATCAGGTAGTTGCGCCAGCAGAGTGTTCCTCGAACTTGTCAAGGTTTGATGGAGTAAGATTTGGATATAGAGCTGATGGAGTCAAAGATATAGATGAATTATATAAAAAATCACGTTCAGATGGTTTTGGACCTGAAGTTAAGAGAAGAATATTGGTTGGAACTTATGCTTTATCTGCCGGGTACTATGATGCATATTATTTAAAAGCTCAAAAAATACGACAAATTATATCAAGTGAATTTGCCGCAGCATTCGAAGATGTCGATTTAATCCTAGGACCAACGGCACCGGATTGTGCTTTTAAGTTAGGCGAAAAAACTAATGATCCGATTGCAATGTACTTATCTGATGTTTTTACAGTGAGTACAAATCTTGCCGGACTACCTGCAATGTCCATTCCTATGGGTTTTAAAAATCAACTACCACTAGGACTACAGATCATTGGCAATCATTTCACTGAATCTAAAATTTTGTCTCTTGCTCACCATTTTCAGCAATTAACCGACTGGCATACAATCCAGCCTAATATCTCAGGAGAGTAGATATGTGGAATCCAGTTATAGGTCTTGAAATACATGTTCAATTAAATACTAATAGTAAAATATTTTCATCAGCATCAACCAACTTTGGAGCAAAACAAAATACTCAGGCTTGCGCTATTGATTTAGGCATGCCAGGTGTACTGCCAGTGCTAAATGAAGAAGCAGTGATAATGGCAATTAAATTTGGTTTAGCAATTGGCGCAGATATTTCCAATAACTCAATATTTGCCAGGAAAAATTATTTTTATCCTGATCTTCCTAAAGGATATCAAATATCTCAATATGAAATTCCAATTGTTTCTGGCGGAAGCATGGATATAGTGATTAATGATAAAATAAAAAAAATTAATATAACTAGGGCGCACTTAGAGGAAGACGCTGGGAAATCAATTCATGACTTATATCCTAATGAAAGCGCAATAGATTTAAATAGAGCTGGTACTCCATTAATAGAAATTGTCTCTGAGCCAGAAATGGAAAGTGCAAAAGAAGCAGTTCAATACTTAAAAAATATACACTCGCTTATACGTTATTTGAAAATAAGCGATGGTAATATGCAAGAAGGTTCTTTCAGATGCGATGCAAATATATCTTTAATGAAAAGTTCTGATAAAAAACTAGGGACTAGAGCTGAAATAAAAAATATCAACTCGTTTAAATTTGTTGAAAGTGCAATTAATTATGAAATACAAAGGCAATCTACACTTCTAGATGAAGGTGGTACGGTTGTTCAAGAAACGAGACTATATGATCCATCTAAAAATGAAACAAGGTCTATGCGATCAAAGGAAGAAGCTAATGACTACAGATACTTTCCAGATCCAGATCTTTTACCTGTTGAAATAGATGAAAATTTAATAAGTATTATAAAAAAAGAAATGCCAGAATTACCAAATGCAAAGAAAGATAGATTCATTAAGGATTATAAGCTTAACGAGTATGATACAAATATTCTTATTGCAGATAGAGAATTATCTGAGTACTTTGAAAATACTTTAGCTAAAACAAAACTAAACCCCAAGGCAACTGCTAACTGGATTATTACTGAAGTACTTGCATTAGCAAATAAATCTAACTTATCAGTGACTAATTATCCAGTATCATATGAAGATTTAAAAGTTCTTTTATTAAACGTTCTTAATGAAACAATATCTAGTAAACAAGCAAAAGAGATTTTTGAAAGAATGTGGAATAATAGAGAGAAACCTGAAGATATTATCAATAATGAAGGATTAAAACAGATATCAGATGTCAATGAATTAAATAAAATAGTTGATAATATTATTAAAAACAATTATAAAAGTGTAGAAGAGTATCAAAGTGGGAAAGATAAACTATTTGGATTTTTTGTCGGACAGGTTATGAAGGAAACAAAGGGCATGGGAAATCCAAAAATAATTAACGAGATACTCAAAGGAAAGCTAAAAAAATGATAGGCGATATATTTAAAAAAATTAAAGGAACTTTCTCTACAGATTTGTCAATAGATCTAGGAACCGCTAATACACTAATTTATGTTAAAGGCAGAGGGATAGTTCTCGATGAACCATCCGTTGTAGTTGTTAGAGATGAAAAAGGTGCTGCCGGAAGAAAGATAGAAGCAGTAGGTCTAGAGGCTAAAAAAATGCTTGGTAGGACACCAACAGGCCTTCAGGCTATTAGACCAATGAAAGATGGTGTTATTTCAGATTTTATGGTGTGTGAAAAAATGCTACAACATTTTATTAGAAAGGTTCATGATAGCAAATTATTTAGACCTAGCCCAAGAGTACTCGTCTGTGTTCCATGTGGGGCTACACAAGTTGAAAGAAGGGCAATCAAAGAATCCGCATCTGGAGCTGGAGCAAGAATAGTACATTTAATTGATGAACCGATGGCTGCTGCAATTGGCGCCGGAATGCCTATTGATGAGGCTAGAGGGTATATGGTTCTAGATATCGGTGGTGGAACATCCGAAGTTGCGACAATATCTCTTAATGGAATTGTATATTCATCATCAACAAGAATCGGAGGTGATACCTTTGATGATCAAATAATCGCATATGTGAGAAGAAATTATGGTTGTGTTATTGGATATCCAACAGCTGAAAGAATTAAGCATGAAATTGGGTGCGCATATCCAAGTAGTGATCTACTTGAAATAGAGATTAAAGGTACAAACTTATCAGCAGGTGTACCTCAGTCATTTACGGTGAACAGTAATGAAATTCTTGAGGCACTACAAGATTCGCTACAAGGGATTATAGCGGCAGTAAAGACAGCATTAGAGCAGACGCCGCCAGAATTAGGGGCTGATATACATGAACGCGGTATGGTTTTGACAGGTGGTGGAGCCCTTCTTAGAGATTTAGATAAATTAATTACAGAAGAAACCGGCATGTATGTTATTGTAGCTGAAGACCCAATGAGTTGTGTAGCAAGAGGCGGCGGAAAAGTTTTAGAAATTATTGATAAAGAAGGCATAGAGTTTTTATCTGTTGATTAAAAATGGAACGCTTTTATAAAAAAAGTACTGCTGATTTTTATACGCTTGTTTTCTTAATAATACTATCATCTCTAACAATTACATTAGATTATAAATATAATCAAATCACATATATAAGATCTATTATTACCGACCTTATCATTTATCCTATTGACCGATTATCTTCTATGCCAAAATTATTTTTGACTAAGGCTATACGAGAATCTAGCAATTTAGATCAGCTCGAAAAATCACTATCTGAATTAAAAAAAGAAAACATGAACTTAAAAATTCAACTGCAAGAGCTTGAATCTCTAAAGGATGAAAATACTAGGCTAAGAAAGATTACTGAAAGATCGATGGTTACATCTAAAAAACAAACTATTGTCAGTGTCATAAATAATGCTGCAAGTCCAAATAAAAGAATATTAGCCATAGATAAAGGGCAGAAGCACGGCATTTTCGTTGGTCAAAATGTCATAGGGGTTAATGGACTAGTAGGGCAAATAATCGAAACGAACTTTCTATCTTCAAAGGTTATGTTGATATCTGAACCTACACATACAACACCCGGCCAGATTAATCGTACCGGCGAAAAAGTTTTAATAAATGGATCAGAGAATTCAACGAAACTATTGATTAATTATGCAAAAGTAGGCATTGATATTAAGTTGGGGGATATAATTTCTACCTCAGGCATTGCGGGACGCTTTAAATCCAAGATCCCGATAGGAAAGGTAGTTAAAGTATTTAACGATCCAGATAAAAAATTTAGTGAAATTGATTTAGAACCGTTTGAAAATATTGGAAATATGTCTGAATTAATTCTAATTTGGGACTACAAACCGGAAAAAGAAAAGGCTCTAATCGATGAATAATTTTTTAGTAATATCGATATCATTTTTGATTTCAATTGCACTCACAATTTCAACATTTCCACTGGGTTCATTTTCCCCAGACTGGATACATTTATTTCTAATATATTGGATGCTTGCGACACCAAAATCTATAGGATTAGTCCTGTCATGGATGATAGGGTTAACGGTGGATGTAGTAGTTGGGACAACTTTGGGAGCGAATGCTTTAGTATATGTCTTAATTTCTTATGTAATTTTTAAAACATATAAGACAATAAGGTATTTAACAGTATTTCAGCAAGGGATCATAATTCTTTTTTTATTGGTATTTAAATATACAATATTATTATGGATTGATAAATTACTAAATATCGGCAACTATAGTTTATCTGTTTACTGGATACCATTGGTTAGCGCGATAATTTGGCCAATAATATTTTTTACTCTTAGATCAATAAGAAGAAAATATAATGTTGGATAATGAAAATATCATCAGACAATATAAATAAAAATAAATCTATATTTATAGAAGATAGATTAATGCATATATGTCCTAAAATACTAAATGAAAATCTATTGCTCAAATTTGAGAATCATAATATTAAAATCGTAAATGCTAATTATGAAACACCAGCAGTAGTTAGCATAGATTTTTTAGATGAAAAAACTAACAAAAAACAACAAGTTCGTATAAAAGATAATCATGATATTTTCAAAAAATTATTTCCAGATAGAGACTCAGAGATTTTAGATTGCACTGCTGGATTTGGAAGAGATGCCAGAATACTGGATTTATTAGGTTATAGAGTAACAATGATTGAAAAAAGTCCATTAACAATAATGATGCTAAAAAATGCACTTGATATGTTAAAGGATCATAATTTAACCCTATATTATGGAGATTCTTTTGATTATTTAAATCATAGTGAAAAAGTATATGATTATATTTATATAGATTTTATGTTTGACAAAACTAAAGATAAATCACTATCATCTAAAAATGACGAGACATTGAAGTTAATCTCAGTATCAGAAAATAACAAAAACAGATTAATAAAACTTGCAATTAAAAAATCCATGAAAAGAGTTATAGTTAAAGAACCAAAATACTCAATTAGCAATATAATTGATGCTGATTTTAATATCAAAACCAAATTAATTAACTATAATATCTATAATGGAGAAAATAAGTAATTATAAGAGTATATTGCTTGATGTACTGAAAAATACTAATTATGAAAGATTAATTCTTTGCGAAAACATTAATGGCCCTATAATCAGTATTTTATCTGTACAGGGAATTAAATTTCAACATTTTAAAAATATAAATGTCATTGATATTGAGTTAAATGATAAAAATTTCTTAATTATATCATTCACAGATCATATGATGTGTCCTGATAAATTATATCAAAAACTTGGAGAACTATTACTTGCCTTTCCTAATAATATATTAGTTTCAAGTCAAACATTAAACGAGAACTATTTAGATGATAAAACTCATAAAATTTTAATGTCATTAGGCTTTCAGCTTCTAAAACAAATAAAACAGAATAATATCTTTTTTATCTTTTATATCTATAATATAAGTAGTTATAAAAAATCACCAGATTGGCTGAATAGTGATAATTGGGCTAATCCTAAATTATGGGAGAAATAAAGATGGAAGCTATAATAAAGAAATTACTTTCAGAAAATATCATTGACTCTAAAGTTGTTGTGGATGGAGGAGACTCTAAATATACGGTACATGTTATAAGCGATATATTTCTCGGTAAATCCATCATTGAAAGACATAAGATGATTTATGCTGTGCTTGATGATTATATTAAATCTGGTGAAATTCATGCGCTAACTATCAAGTCGCTGACTGTTGATGAGAGTACTAGATCTGGTTAATGAGAAGTATAGAGGAATAAAAATAATTCATGTAGACATGGATTGTTTTTATGCATCTGTTGAAATCAAAGAGAGACCTGACCTTAAGGCAAAACCAGTAGCAATAGCTGGTAACTCAAAAGATAGAGGAGTTATTACAACATGTAATTATATAGCTAGAGAGTATGGGATCAAATCGGCAATGCCATCTGTGACTGCAAAAAAACTCTGTCCTGAGATAATTTTTCTTCCTGTAAATATGGAAAAATATCGCCAGGTATCAAAAGAGGTAAATAAAATATATAAATGTTATACAAAAATCATTGAACCTGTCTCTTTAGATGAAGCATATCTAGATGTTACCAATTCGAAATATTGTGATGGGGATCCTGATGAAATGGCAAAACAAATTAGACAAAAGATTTTTGAAGATCTTGGCATCACAGCGTCTGCTGGAATTTCATCTAATAAGTTATTAGCAAAAATAGCTAGCGACTGGAATAAGCCAAATGGCCAGTACTCAATATCAGATGATGAAATAAGTGGTTTTATACTCAAAATACCTATAAGGAAAATACATGGGGTTGGCAAGAAAACAGAAGAATTATTGAAAACTCATAAAATAAATACCTGTGAGGATCTACAAAAAATGACAATTGATGATTTATCAAAAATCTTAGGTAAGTTCGGAATAACTTTATACTCATTATGTAGAGGCATTGATAATAGACAAGTTGATAGTAATAAAGTTAGCAAAAGTTTAAGTGTTGAAGATACATATAGTGAGGATTTAAGAAGTATTGAGCAATGTAATTCAAAATTAAAATATTTATTTGATGAATTACTTAACCGACTCAACAGTGATAAATATAAAAATAGACTCATTAAATCTTGTTTTATAAAAATTAAGTTTAGCGATTTTAAATCTATAAGCTCTCAGATATCCACTGAAAACATAAACTTTGATATTTTCATTAATCTCTTAAAAAAAAGTTATAGCTTAAATAATAAATCTATCAGGCTCTTAGGCGTAGGAGTCCAGTTTAATAACAAAGAGCAAAACCAGTTAAATCTAGATATCTCATAAATTATACTAGCAATATTGATATTTTTTTCTTATCATGGATGGATACCAAATTTTGGGGGACAAAATGAAATTCGAAACAATAGCGATTCACGGAGGATATTCTCCAGAAGCTACTACAAACTCTGTAGCTGTACCTATATATCAAACTGCTTCTTATTCCTTTAGGGATACTCAACATGGAGCTGACTTATTCGACTTGAAAGAAGCAGGAAATATTTACACTAGAATAATGAATCCAACTTCAGATGTATTAGAAAAAAGAGTTGCTGCAATGGAAGGTGGTATAGGTGCATTAGCACTTGCATCAGGTTCAGCAGCGACAACATATGCAATTATGACAATATGTGAAGCTGGAGATAATATAATTAGTACCGGGACCTTATATGGAGGTACTTATACCTTATTTGCACATCAATTGCCTCGCTTTGGGGTTGAAGTGAAATTTGGAGAGCATAATAAAATTGAGGAAATGGGTAAACTTATTGACTCAAAAACAAAAGCTATTTTCTGCGAATCGATTGGAAATCCAGCTGCCAATGTAGTGGATGTGCCCAAAATGGCAGCTCTTGCTCATAAACATGGTATTCCTCTAATCGTAGATAATACTGTACCCTCTCCTTATTTATTTAGGCCTATTGAACATGGCGCGGATATTGTTGTTCATTCGTTAACGAAGTACATGGGTGGACATGGAACAACTATCGGCGGAATAATCGTTGATTCTGGTAAATTTCCATGGGCTAAACACAAAAAAAGATTTGCTAGACTAAACACACCTGATCCTTCTTATCATGGAGTAGTCTATACAGAAGCAATGGGAGACGCTGCATTTATTGGCGCAGCAAGAGTAGTGCCATTAAGAAATATGGGAGCAGCTATCTCACCATTTAATAGCTTTCTTATACTCCAAGGGATTGAAAGCTTAGCTGTGAGAATGGATAGACATTGTGAAAATGCTATTAAGGTTGCTACTTTCCTAATGAAGCATCCCAATGTAAGCTGGGTAAATTATCCTGGAATAGCTAGTAGCCCTGACTATAAGCTTGTTAAAGAATTAATGGGAGGCAAAGCTTCCAGCGTATTAAGTTTTGGTATAAAAGGTGGCAAAAAGAATGGTGCTAAATTTATAGATAACTTAGATTTAATTGTAAGGTTGGTAAACATTGGAGATGCGAAATCTCTAGCATGTCATCCCGCATCTACAACACATAGGCAATTGTCGCCAAAAGAACTTGAGCAAGCAGGAGTTCCTGAAGATCTTGTAAGATTATCTATTGGCATTGAAAACTCAGATGACATTATAGATGATATTGATCAAGCCCTAGAAGGTGTATTCGGTAAAGCTAAAAAGCAAAAATAATGCCCTTTACTTTTTAATATAGATTTCATTTCCTAGCTCTTTGAACTCTTTGGATTTTTCATCTAATCCAAAGTCTACAGCAACTTTAATGTCTTTAAAGCCCTTATTGTGAGCATAATCTCTGATATCTTGAGTAATTTTCATTGAACAAAAATGCGGCCCACACATTGAGCAAAAGTGTGCTATTTTAGCGCTTTCTTGTGGTAGGGTTTCATCGTGAAATTCTTTGGATTTATATGGATCAAGGCCTATATTAAATTGATCTTCCCATCTAAATTCAAATCTCGCTTTTGATAAAGCATCATCACGATATTTAGCCGATGGATGCTGATTTGATAAGTCAGCTGCATGCGCTGCTATTTTATAGGCAATTAAACCATCTTTAACATCATCTTTATTTGGTAGACCTAAGTGTTCTTTTGGAGTTACATAACAGAGTAAAGCTGTGCCATATGAACCTATATTCGCTGCACCAATGGCAGATGTAATATGATCGTAACCAGGAGCAATATCTGTAACCAGAGGGCCTAGAGTATAAAATGGGGCCTCGAAACATTCCCTCTCTTCCATTATCACATTCTCTTTAATTAAATTAAGCGGTATGTGTCCTGGGCCCTCAATCATAACTTGCACATCATGATCCCAGGCTTTTTTTGTCAACTCACCCAATGTTCTTAATTCTGAAAACTGCGCATCATCATTAGCATCTGAAATGCTGCCAGGCCTTAAGCCATCCCCTAAAGAAAAAGAGACATCATATTTTTTCATAAGTTGACAGATGTCATCAAAATTTGTGTATAAAAAGTTTTCTTTATGATGTGTTAGACACCATTTTGAAATAATAGAGCCACCCCTAGAAACTATACCTGTTAATCTATTCATGGTTTTAGGGATATAACTCAAACGAACGCCTGCATGAATAGTAAAGTAATCCACACCTTGTTCTGCTTGTTGAACAAGAACTTCCTTAAAAATTTCATAACTCAAATCTTCTGGTTTACCATTTACTTTTTCTAGAGCCTCATATATTGGAACGGTGCCAATTGGAACTGGAGAATTTCTTATAATTTGTTCACGTGTTTCATATAAATTTTTTCCAGTAGACAAATCCATGACTGTGTCAGCGCCCCATCTAACTGCCCATAATAACTTATCTAATTCTTCCGTTATATCTGAACGCACTGGTGAATTCCCAATATTAGCATTTACTTTCGTGAGAAAGTTTTTTCCAATAATCATAGGTTCAATTTCTGGATGATTAACATTACATGGAATAATTGCTCTCCCTTCAGCTATCTCTTTTCTAACAAATTCAGGGGTAATTTTATTACTATGCTCATTGGTCTCTCTAAAAATATTCTCCCTGATTGCAACATATTCCATCTCAGGAGTTATAATATTTTTTCTAGCATAATGCATTTGACTTAGATTTTTATCTTTCTTTGCTTTGGCTGATATCTTGGAAATCTCATATTGAGCATTATCAAAATTATCTTTCAACTTAGCAAGATAACTTCTTTCAATAGTCTCAGAATCATTTCTTTTATCAATCCAGATTTTTCTTGTTTTTTTTAAACCTTTAGAGACATCAATCTCATAACTGGGATCTGTATAAGCGCCTGTTGTATCATACACATAGATCGGAGGATTAAGCTGTGTAGTTTCATTTAATTTTGTTGGTGTCTGTTTGATCATTCTAGACGGCACCTGTATATCATTAGAAGAACCTTCTACATAATATTTTTCAGAATTAGGGAAATTCTGAGCATATGAGTTTATATCAATTTTTTTTTCATTCATTAGCTAGACTGGCCTATATTATTTGTTTATTGT
>MDSV01018850.1_pt1 | contig 14384 bp, 9 predicted proteins | sample 810851 | NCBI WGS metagenome assembly MDSV01 (sample SAMN05326640, study PRJNA326480) | marine metagenome | isolation source: seawater | place: Atlantic Ocean: North East | collected 2012 | reverse complement strand
TCGGCATTTGTACCGAGACAATCATTAGCATTACTAGGGCAATCGAACGGGCTACATCGCTTCGCATGGGCGTCACTGGCGTTAATGAGAAGATATGAATGATATAATGATGCCGACAGATGCTCAATCACCCTATGGGTGTGGGAGTTAACCATTCTTGGCCCTAGATGCTGAAAAACATTGAAAATGGACTATTGGTCAAAAAATAACTTCAAATTCTTATCCAGCTGTCATCTTCCTGTTGTTCCCATGTTCCACAAATTTCCCCAACATACATCATTGGCTCGGTCTCCGTATACTCGCCACCTGCTGGAAGGCTCTCCCATGTTTTGGCATAGGTGCCCTCGTCTCGTGCTGTATCTTCAAATCCATGGGGGACGGGAGGGATGTGATTTCCATGCGTGATCACACTGGTTACACCGTCAGAGGGATAGCTGTCTTCTCGTTTGATTAGCCTGGACAGAGGCCCTTCTGGGTTCCTCGTGATATTCACATATGCCACTGCTCCGACAGCCGCTAGTATGGCTATGAGCGCCAGTGCGGTAATTCCTGGATTGAGCTCCATCTTATCGATCAGGGATAGGGGGTTCCCATTATCCCCTAAACCATCGTTGTTCGCATCCTCCCACTCAAGTTCGTCCTTGGGGAACAAGTCCCCACTATCTGGCACGCCGTCATTGTCATCATCCATATCCAGCATGTCACAGGTGCCATCCTCGTCCGTGTCTAATGGAACGGAGGTCTGCGAAAGAGGGGATGTGTCACAGAGGGACTCAGCGGAGTCTGTCCATCCATCTCCATCATCGTCATTGTCTGCATTATCTCCAATGCCATCCCCATCTGTGTCCCTGGCCTCATTCGGGTTTAATGGGAAGTCATCGTCAAGGTCGTTTACCGAGTCGTTATCGTCATCTGGGTCCAAAAAGTTGCATGAACCATCGCCATCGCTGTCACTGGGTCTTGAATTGGGATCAATAGGGTCGGCCCCGCAGTTGGGCTCTAACGTATCCGGCCATCCGTCCCCGTCGTCATCCTCGTCGGCGTTGTTGCCCACGCCATCCGAATCAGTATCATCCCACTCGGATGCGTCGTATTGGAAGGCGTCATCCAAATCTGGGTATCCATCGCCATCGTCATCGGCGTCCATTATGTCGCAGATTTGATCGGAGTCGAAGTCATCTGGCAGTACGGCAGAGTCTAGGGGGTCTGAGAGGCACGTTGACTCATCTGAGTCCAGCCATCCGTCATTGTCGTCGTCTTGATCTATATTATTCCCTAGTCCGTCCATGTCGTTATCGTATTGCTCGCTTGGATCGGTGTCAAATGCGTCATATTCATCGATGACCCCATCGTTGTCATCATCGAAATCTGAGTTGTCCCCCTGACCATCCGAATCTGTGTCTATCCACTCTTGGGGATTGAATGGGAAGTCATCGACATCGTCGGGAAATCCGTCATCGTCATCGTCCGTGTCTACGATATCGCATATGCCATCAGAATCTGAATCGTCTGGGACGGATGAGTATGAGAGGGGGTCTGAACCGCATATTATCTCGTCATAATCAGAGAACCCGTCCGCATCGTCATTCTCATCGATGTTATTTCCTATACCGTCGTTATCCGTGTCCAACCACTCCGTGTCATCGAGGGGGAAGTCGTCATTTGAGTCCGGATAGCCGTCACCATCGTCATCGTCATCCAGTGCATTACATATGGTGTCGCCATCGATATCAGATGGTTGGCTACTGTATGCCAGTGGATCTGTCCCACAATCGCCTTCAGTGTCATCCCCCCATCCATCTCCATCATCGTCCTCGTCAGCGTTGTCCCCTATGCCATCCGAGTCAGTATCATCCCACTCAGTCGCATCATATCGGAATGCGTCATCATTGTCAGGAGTTCCGTCGTTATCATCATCGGCGTCCATGGTGTCGCATATACCGTCTGAGTCGAAGTCCGAAGGTGTGGAGTTATAGTCCTGGGGATCTGTTCCACAGGAGTTTTCTACTGTGTCCATCCAACCGTCGCCATCGGTGTCGAGTGAGAAAATATTCACTGTAAAGTTGTAGAACCCTTCCCCGCTCGTGGCGACTGCCCTTATGATCAAATCTTGGCCACTCACGTTGGAACCGTTGGATGACACGTACTCGTTGCCATTGTAATTGTAGGATGTATCCACGACTGTGCTATTGGATGCCCAGCCAAGAAGAAGGTACCCCGTGACGTTCGGGTATGATGAGAGACTTACATCGGCACCATGTTCAAGGGGGACGTAAAACTGATAGAAGTCGTTGGGGTCATCATCAGATGACATCCAAGATGAGAAAGAAAAACTGCCGCTCCCTGAAGAAGGCGTGGTTAGGTTTGTGGCATTGTATATGTCATCGGCCGCATCGCCCCCTGAGCCAGCGTCATTCTGATTATAGACAGGTAAACCGACTATCGAGAAAACATCGAGTGAGATGTTGTATGCCCCGGATGAGGGACTGGTAGGCCAGTCTTTCACCTCTAGATAGATTATGCTATTGCTGACATTTGTCCCATTGGTTCCTACTGTCTCTGGTATATTTCCCGTATAGCCTTCATCGATTTCAGAGCCATTGGAGTCATATAACCACATATCGAAGTCTGCAGAGGAATCATGGGTCATCTCGAAGTATGCCCCATAGCCAACGGGTACGTAGAAAGAATACCAATCATCATCATTGATCGTGGATAAATTTCCTTCGAAGTAGGTGATATTGGACATATTGAGGCTTAATGCACTGGACATTGAGTTACCGGCATCCTGGCCGCTTCCAGCATCGTTGCCAATACCCCCTCCGCCTCCGGAGCCACTTCCAGCGGAGAAGATGTCGACTTGCATCGTATATTGCCCGGAACCAGAATATTGGTCGACCCAGATATACACTGTCGTACCCCCGACACTGGTGCCATTGGATGTGACATGATCTGAGATACCAGTCCCATTGGTACTTGAGTCGATCGTTGCTCCCGAGGATGCCAGTAGAATGAGGTCGAAGTCGACGTTTGAGGGAATCGAGATAGTTACAGCGAGACCCGTTCCTGAGGACATGTTGATTGCATAATAGTCATCAGTATCAGAGCCCTGAGTAAGGTTACCGTAGTAAGTTGAGTTGTTTGCTGGCAGGTATATGGACGTAGCTGTCGTCCCTCCTGCATCCCCTCCTGATCCTGCATCTCCAAAGGCAACTCCAGCCATAGCCGAGGTCACCAGAATTACAGAAATCAGTGTGACGGCCATACGCCTTCCAACTGGCCGATCAGATATTTTTACATCTCTCATGGATGTGCGTGTGGGTGTTCGACCTTAAGGAATGCCTTGCGACATAGCAAGACCCTCGAAGGGTCAATAAGCGTAGAATCCCTCGCCAGACTTCCTACCTAATTTACCTTCGGAAACCATGCTAACTAGCAGGGGAGCGGGAGAGTATTTGTCGTCCCCTAAACCCTCGTGTAGGACATTCATGATGTGCAACACGGTATCCAGTCCTATGAGGTCCGCCAATGCCAGGGGCCCTATTGGGTGATTCATGCCCAGTTTCATTATCCCGTCTATAGCTTCTGGTTCTGCGACGCCCTCTTGTAATGCTAGGATGGCCTCATTCAGCATCGGGCATAGAATCCTGTTGCTGATGAATCCGGGGGAATCGTTGCACTGCAGGGGAGTCTTTCCCATCTTCTCGGATACTTGTAAGATAGCGGAAGTGACGCCTGAGTCGGTTTTACTGCCATTAATTATCTCAACTAGTTTCATCAGAGGGACGGGGTTCATGAAGTGCATTCCAATTACCCTATCTGGCCTATTTGTCGAGTTGGCAATTTCATCTATCGATATACTGGATGTGTTGGAAGCCAAGATAGCGCCTTCCTTACAGATTGAGTCGAGCTCTTTGAAGGCGGAAAATTTCATCTCAGGGACTTCTGGTATCGCCTCGATTACGAGATCCGCCTCTGCGGCGGCTTCTCTTGATATCGATGTAGAGACTAGCCCTCTAGCAGATTCAGCTTCTTCTTGGGACATCCTCTGCTTGGAGACTAGCTTGGAAAGGGACTTTTCAATAGTATAAATGCCCCTGTCTAGGTATTTCTGTTCGATATCTATCATCACGACTGGGTAGCCAGAGCAAGCGGCTACCTGAGCTATTCCAGCGCCCATTTGCCCTGCCCCTAAAACTGCCAAGGCCTTTATTTCCATGAGATGCTGACTGGGGTGTTGCGATTATACTTGCCTAGTGCGTAATCTCCCTACTCATTCCCCATATTTGGGAGTGGTGCCTATTTCTACGGTATTGGATCAAAATCTGAATCCAGAGCAGAAATCTCATTGTTGTCCCCATTGATGAGAATCCGCCTGATTGCCAGCAGTACGCATGAGGACACTAGGAAGCCTGCAAGAGATAGCCAGATTAGCATCGGACCCTTGTTTTTGGCGTCATCTACAGCCCATTCTGGCCAGTTTTGCTTCAAAACCGTGGTTTTCGAGCTTGCCTCGTTATTGGCACTATCAGTGGAAATAACATTGATATCATGTAGCCCGGGCACATCCAATATATCCATCTCAACAGAGAATGTTCCAGAAGAGGGGCAAGTCATTGCCTGTGAGTCTACGTCACTCCAAATCAGAATATTGGCGCCTCCCTCGCAGAATCCTTCGATAATTCTAGTTGTCTCCAATGTCGATGATCTATTTGTCTTCTCGCCTAAGGTAATCAATGGGGGTATGGTGTCCCTTACGACTGAAAGGTAGTACTCGTCAGTCTCATTCAGTGAATCGACCTCCAACAAGAAACTATTGTATCCCTCTTCCAGATCAAAGACTATTGTCACTATGTCCGATGTGGGAATTATCAGGAACATACGATCTTCTGCTTCGCGCTTCCATCTGATATCTTGGTCAGGCCCCATCTGAACCGTGGCTGTGACTTCATCAGCAGATACGATTCCACCATTCCAGTTGGCTAAGACGATGGTATCGTAGATTGTTTGGTCGAGATACATTGTTCTGCATTCGCTGAAATAGTTTCTATTTGTCCTATTTTGAGTTTCATCGACAGCATTGAAGCACAGGTGGTGGAATCCTGTTTTGGAAAGCTGGAACGACCATAGCCCTGATTCTCCCGAGCCTTGCATTATTTGTTCACCATCTAGTATTAATTCGTAAGTTACTGGCTCAGAAGAGGACCATGTAATCTCTTGCCTGTGATCAAACAACGACGAGGAATGCGAAGGAATCAGGCCCCATTGGATCGATGGCACAGTTTTGTCGATTGAAATGGGCCATATCTCTGTCGAGCTCGAATTGGCCCAATCAAAAACCTCGAGGGCTATGTGGTAGTCCCCGTCTGGAAGGCCATCCGTGGAAACCGGCAGATTGGTGCTGTAGTACTCCTGGGGCCCACCTTGCTCTTCTGGTTCTGGATGGCCCGAGGACGCATTGAATGACATAGGCATGCTAGCTGAAGAACCACACTCCTCAGTATACAAATCACTCACTAGGGAGTGGACTGACAGACACCATTTCATGACATCAGAGGGGAGCATTAGTTGCAGGTCTCCACTGGTTAGATTGACGGGCGAGCCTAGCTCCTCGGAAGAGTACGAATTACCGTCCTGGTCGCTTATGAGGAGGAATTGGGAGCCTGTGGGGGGCTCTAAATCGAAGATTACCTGAAATTGTCTAGTCACTGAGTTTCCGGCTGCATCCGATGCAGAAATATCGAAAACACTGGCACCCTCGACGAAGTAGTAAGGAGTGTTGGACACATCATGGAAGCCTATCTCTGCTTGATCAAGGAGGAATGAGTGCTCTGCCATGCCCCACTCATCAATATCAATCCCCTGGCCTGAGTGAGTTAGTATGGCCCCTGGTTCGGTCCAAACCTGATATGTCAGTACTGGACTGTCGGTAATTATTGGTATTTGACTGATAGCGATTTCAGGGGCGGTACTATCGTAAGAGACAGATAAGAAAGCTTGTGCAGAGAGGCCGGAAATATCAGTTAGGTTTAGGCCATAATCATGCCACTGCTCCACCTCTGGCAGTGTAGCGTTAATCCAAACCTCCCTGAAAGTGACATTCTCGGGGATGGCGAAGTGATTTCCACTGTTCCAGAGCATGGTCAGATTGTGATGAGTCCCCGTGGTCTCAATTGCCTCGACTAAATCTGCGGGAGGGACAATGGTCTCGTTGTCGACAGCGAACCAATTCAAATCTTCCAATCTGAATCCTATCCCGGTATCTATTGCATGTATTTGTATGGGGGTTGAGCGATTATGATAAGACATATTCTCGGGCTCTACGAAACTTACCTGCGGGGCTAACTCCAGTAGTTCGTAGACGTATGGGAGCCTGAATTGTATGCCTCCGACTAGTTCTATATCCACGTAACCTTGCCACGTCCCTGCAGACTCGGGCCTATCGAACTCCAAGCTCACCTGAATTGCTGCAGAGGGGTCTTCTCCTGCTAGGGATGCTGATCCATTGGGCCAAATTGATGAGATTTCTTGTTCCGTGAGGGGTAACTGATTTGTGACCCTGAGATCATTTCCCCCTATCTCATCAATGGATATCCAGAAATTAATGGAGTCCCCGGGGACAGAATAGCCTAGTACAGCGATTCCATAGAGGCCATCATCCGGATTACTTACCTCAACCTTCTCTGAAGAATCCCCTGAGACTGACTTCTCTATCTCTTCGTCACTACTGAAGTTCCCATCACCATCCAAGTCCCTGAATAAGTAGAGGTCTAAGTCCGAATCGCCATGATGCCCCTCTGTATCGATTTCAACAGACAGTGACTCTGAATTATTGAGGGTAATATTCCTCCACCAAGAGGCTGACATCTTATCTCCACGACTGTCTTGAAACGCTGTCTCATTGTCAAGATTAATTGGTTGTGACCAACCGAACGAGTTTACTTCATCTATTGGAAGCGGTACTGTGGATACCAAGTGTACTGCCTCAACTCCACTACCTTCATTCCAATCTGAAACTACCCTATGGAAGCCTGACTGCTCGGCGGCGATATATCCAACGGAGATATTCAGTGGGTTGTCATTTGAATTGACGCCATGTAGGGCTGTGTGGAGGGCGAGTTGGTGAATTCCGGGAGTGACGGGCACTGCGAAAACCTCACGTGATTCCCCGGTGTATGTACCCCAGTTATGGGACCCTGAGCCAGCATAATTATTGACAGATCTCTCTTCTATGAAAAACGTCGAGTTCCCATAGGGGGTTGAATTACCGATGGAGTAGCCATGCGGAGTTTCTGACATCCACATGACATCTATGTCGGTGTAGGGATTGTCTTCCCAGTCAACATCGATTATCGCAGTCCCCCCTGTGGCCCATTCTTCTGGCCATTCTATGGAAAGAAATCTCCAATCTCCACTCTCGGCCCTCCAATCCCACCTTGTTGCACCTGATATCCATTCTTCCGTGTAAAGTGTCTGGTTAGTGATGTTCCCATCAACAGGCCGGGCATTCAAAGTGAAAGGTCCGATCCAAGGGACATTGGTCACAACGGGAAGTGTCCAGCTCCTATCATTGGGGGAATCTGTTGGTGAGCCGTTTTCATCTAGGGCTGTCGATTCAACCTGTAATCCATGTTGACGAAGGCCGGGACTTGCATCAATTGGGACGTTTATCGCTATCGGCACTACAGTAGTCTCATTCGGCTGAAGTGTAACTTCTGTAGGGGTTGAAATCCAATCATCGGAACCCGCCCCGAACGATGTCCAGTCTATCTCAATCCTGACTGGATTGTCTGACAACTGGCCATCATAATTCCATACTGCCAGCAGTAGGCCATCACCAGAGTCCTCGAAGGGATTTCCCATGCGTACCTCTGCGTTGGGACCGTCCGATCTCCAGTAAGTCACTTCCTTGAGCTCATCGCCTTCTGTCCAGTCATCAGAATCAACCATCGAGTCATTATCTAAATCTAGTACGTAAACTCCGTCTGCATCTTCATCCTGCCACTTCATAATCTCCAGAAACACCCTTTCTTCGGAGTTCCTGTCTTGATCATTATCGAAGTGCGAATAATCTATGGTCGCCCTGGCCCTAAATTGCCTAGTTCCCGGATCTAACTGATAATTGGGGTCTGATTCGATATGGATCGGGATTAGAAGATCCGGTCTACTACTCTGGTATCCGTCCCAAGACGAGTTATCCCCCTCTTCGGTTCCATTGCCCGTACTATTCCAAATTCTGGTTTCGTGGGAGAGGGGAGTGAATATCGTGGGGGTTAGCTCCAGCCTTATCTCGGAGTCCCCGGGATTTGTTATTTCCACATCCGTTACCTGAGTCTCACCTGGCCTTAGGAGATTCAGATTGGCATCCCTATGTTGACCTTGGAATGTGCCACTGTTCCAGTGTGATGGTGTGGCCCACCAAGTTCCATTTTCACTATCCAAGGTCCTTGTGGCTCTCGAAGCGTTGAACCAACCTGCTCCTTGAGTGAATGGCTCGTATCCCCTGTCATCAGAAGTGGACATTACTAGATCTCTGAACTCTTGCGAATCGGGATAGTCCCCGAGATTATACATCCAAGCCTCAGCCACCAGGGCCATCAATCCCGCAGCTACAGGGGTTGCGAGACTAGTGCCCCCCCAGCTCCTCCAAGCGGAATTGGCATCGTCCCTGGTGTTGAGAGGGATGTCCCCCGTTGCTGACCAGCCTACTGCAACGACATCGGGATCCATTCTCCCTAGTGCATTTGGCCCTCTGTTTGACCATGGGGCGATTTGCCCCCATGTTCCGCTAGAGCGACTACTGAATGCACCAACGGAGAACACTCCGTTGGAGGCACCTGGGGACTTGGTCGTTCCAAAACCATGCCCCCCATTTCCTATTGCTACAGCGTATGACGTGTTTTCGTTGTAAAACCTAGTCAGCCAGTCTAGGTACAGGGAATAGGCGTCAGCTCCCGCTTCATCTACCGATGAGTATCCAAAAGAGAAGGAGCCAATGTTTGGTTGATCAGGAGTTTCCACTAGGCCATCGTATCCTTCGGCTATGAATCTCCAGGCATCCAGAGAATGTCCTCCAGCGTAATGATTACCTATTGCTGAGATAGTGGCATTAGGGGCCATTCCCAGCACCTTCCCATCACTTACAACACCCTGCGCAGAAATCGCACTTGCGCACAAAGTCCCGTGGTTCCCTGACTCGAGCATGAAGAGAGTAAGGTTGCCCGGGCCAGCAATCCTATCCGAATATCCGTGTCTAGCGGCGTATGTGTCCCCGTACGGCACACCCAATGATCCGTCTGATACCCAGTAAACCAGTCCCCCTGAGACATCCCAAAGGCCGTCACCATTGGTGTCTAGTCCGGATGTCTCCTCACCGGGCCTCATAGGAACCTCGTCTCCAAACTCTCCATCCCTATCGAGATCTGCATACACCGTCTTGTAGTATCCCGATTCCTGATCGTCCACCACTAGAATTGGAACATCTCCGCCTTGCTTGGACCTGAGTGTGGAATCCGGGTGCTCACCAATGTGATACTCACCCGAAAGAGACATATTGACACCTGTAATGTTAAGTCCTGAGTCATCCAGAAGTCCATCTGAATTGTTATCCATATCGATTATCGAGGTGTCTGCATACCATGATGACCTAGTCGGATAAGCCTCACCGTGAACCATCCAGTTGTACATGCTGCTATGATCTAGCATAAGTGGCCAACCATTGTAAGGGGAGTCATCGAAGGTTACCCTAGCTTGTGTGCCATTCAAGTCGGGATGTGCAAAGTCTACACCCGTATCGGCTACCGCCACTACTAGGCCTTCCCCTGAGTAACCACTCTCCCATGCATCAGTAGCCCCGTGTAGCTGTCCGGTGGTCACAGTATTGGGATCTATTCCAGGGGGTTCTTCGAATGGCTCAATGGAGTAGGGCTCGGGTGCCCTCTCAGCGTCTATTACAGCTATTACTCCGGGTATTGAGGGGATCTTATGGACAAGTGAAGAAGACACCCAAAAAGTTCTGTGGTCTATCACTCCATCGGTGGTTTCCTGCTGTACAAGTGCCTCTCCGGGGCCAGCTTCTGCCTGTTCCTCCAGAGCCCCATTATCAAGTTGCCAGAACTCTAGGTTTTGTAGCGAGTTGGTAATTACGGTAACTCTCGATGCACCATCATCATGACCGGTCTGTTCCAGCAGGGAGGGATCGAACCAAGGGCTGGAATCGTATTCTTGAATAGATTCTTCCGGCGGATAGTAATCTTGGTCAGAGTCAATTTGGGAATTACCATCAGTAGGTTGGTTTCCCAATGTTACTGAGACCGTCTGTAGCATCAAAAGTAGCACTAGTACCAATGCTTGACTCCGAGCCATATTGGATATCGTACGTAGATGCTTCTTTCATCCTGTCGGCCTCTCGCCCAGTACACTCTCGCCCGTCAAGTCCAAAGCGGATATCACGTACCATTGACTCGGAGTCCCGTAGTGTAGTGGTCCATCATCCCAGGTTTTGGTCCTGGGGACCCTGGTTCAAATCCGGGCGGGACTACCATTATCTCTCGATGGCATCCGCGTCTGAGCTGAGGTCCCTCGTGATGTTCTTTTGGTGACCCTCCAAGGTCCCCCCGCCTATCTCAAGCAGTTTTGCGTCTCTCCATAACCTCTCTACAACATATTCGCCGACATATCCGTATCCTCCCAAGACCTGGATTGCCCTATCTGCTACATTCTTGGAGATAGTCGTGCCGAACAGCTTGACTCCATCGGAATCTAACCTATTGCCCGATTTAGACAAATCTATCTGTCTGGCGGTGTCATAGACATACGCCCTCATCGCCCTATACTCCGCCCATGACTCTCCAATGTGTCTCTGAATCTGACCAAAATCTCTGATGCTTCTCCCAAAGGCTTCCCTTTCACTGGCGTATCTGTTCATTATGGAAAGACACCTTCTGGTGATTCCAAGTGCCATCGCGGCAAGACCCAACCTCTCGAGTTCTAAGTTTCTCATCATATGAATCATGGATTCACCGGGAGAACCCACTACGTTTTCTGGTGGGACTACGCAATCTTGGAAAACTAGCTCAGCGGTATTACTAGCTCTCATGCCGAGCTTATCGAAAATTTTCTGCCCGACTGAGAATCCTTCTGTTCCACTTTCAACAAGGAATGTAGTGATTTCAGCTCTACCCTTTTCATCTGTCCCAGTTCTCGCATAGAGCCATACGACATCTGCTGGAGTACCTTCGTCGTCTATTGAACCATTAGTGATCCACATCTTCCTGCCATTGATGACCCAGCAACCGTCATCTCTCTGGACTGCTGAGGTCTCCATGCCCAGAACGTCGGTGCCATGATCTGGCTCACTCATAGCCATGCATGCTATCCACTCCCCGCTACAGACTTTGGGAAGGATCCTAGATTTCTGCTCCTGGCTTCCATTCTGGGCTAGATTGTTGACCATCAGTTGGTCATGGGCAAGGTATGCGAGGCAGAATGCTGGATCTGAGTATGAAAGCTCCTCATTGATTATCGCTACTGCAGTTGCATCCATGCCACCGCCTCCAAATTCAGTAGGCACTGAAATCCCCAAGAGTCCAGCATTTCCTAGACTTCTGAATAGATCGGAATTGAATTTCTCATCTCTATTGTACTCTAATGCCTGTGGCTCTACTTCATCAGTTACAAAACCCCTAACCATTTCCCTTAGCATGGAGTGTTCATCGGTTGGATTAGCAATGTCAAGCGCCCTCCAGTCATCTGTCATAAATATCCCAGATGGCATGGGCGTATGAGTGATTCGGGTGACTTCTATGGCGTAACACGTCGACTATCACGGGGAAACGGGATTGTCTCCCTGATGTGGTCTGCTCCGGATAGCCATGCACAGACTCTGTCCACTCCCATTCCGAAACCTCCATGGGGGACGCCGCCATACCTCCTAACATCGATATAGAATTCATAGGGCTCCCTTGGGGTGTCCTCTTCATCTATCCTCTCAAGTATCTCGGACTCTGACCATGTCCTCTCGCCCCCTCCGATTATCTCCCCATATCCTTCAGGGGCCAGTAAATCATGACATAAGACATACTTCGGATCTTCTGGATCCGGCCTGTGATAGAAGGGCTTGGCCACTCTTGGATAATGAGTTAGGAAGTGAGGAACTTCGAAATCCTGTGTCAGTACCTTCTCCTTGCTGTAATCTAGGTCTTGCCCCCACTCGATCTCAATTCCCTTTCCTTGTAATGTCTCGACGGCCTCATCATATCTGATTCTTGGATAGCTAGTATCGGCATAGTTGTGAATTAATTCCATATCCCTTCCCAGCTCCAGGAGTTCCTGCTCTCTCTCATCAATTAGTGATCTGGCTATACTTCTGACTAGGGATTCGCCATGCTTCATAACGTCCTCGTTCCCAGCCCATGCTATCTCCATCTCAGCATGCCAAAACTCAGTTAGATGGCGTCTTGTCCGACTTTTCTCAGCTCTGAATGAGGGGGCGATTGTGTATAGCCTCTCCAAAGCTGGCATAGCCGCCTCGGCATAAAGTTGCCATGATTGAGTGAGGTACGCTTTCTTGCCAAAATATGGGACCTCGAAAAGCGTACTTCCGCCTTCAACTGCCCCCGCAACAAAGTTTGGAGCTTGATACTCTATGAATTCACGGTCTCTGAAATATGAGTGCACGGCACCAAAAACCGTTGATCTGATCTTCAACATCTTAGTCATCCTCCCAGTTCTGAGATACAGGTGTCTATTGTCTAGAAGGAACTCTGTCTCTCCACCATCTGCCTCCGACATCGCGGATTCAGTAATGGGGAAGGGCCTATCGGGATTAACAGGACCAACGATATTAGCAGAGTGAACTTCCAGTTCATACCCATGCTCTCTATCGGTTTTTTTCACTTCCCCTGAGATAATGATACTCGATTCGATTAATGCATCAGAAAGGTTATCGAAGCATTCATCTCCTACAATATCTCTCTTGATAACGCATTGTAGAGTACCTGTCGAATCCCTGAGTACTAGGAATCTGATTTTATTCGAACCCCTAGTTCTGTAGACCCACCCACGTAGCTCAACTTCTAATCCATCATGGGAACCGGCGAGCACATCCCCTATCCAGAACTCCTTGGTCATGCCTTCCCTCATGTCCCTCAGGAGGCCTGAGGTATATGGTTGCCTCGCTGGACTTGGTTGGCGGGTCTGACGGGGTTCGAACCCGCGACCGCCCGGTTAAGAGCCGGGTGCTCTACCTGACTAAGCTACAGACCCGCCCTTCCGAATGGCTACCCCGATTTAATGGCCTCGGATGGGAAATCAAGATAGTCTACCCTCAGGATTAACAATTATCTCGACACCAGAGGAAGATGCCATGAATACGGCATCACAAATTCCAACGAAGAGGCCTACTTCGACGACGCCTTCGAGATTGGATATCATATTCTCAATTTTTCCTGGATTAGAAATGGTTGGTCCGAACTCGCAGTCCAAGATATATCCATCATTATCAGTGACATAGGGGCCTATATCTCCGTTTTCACGTAACTGTGATTTTCTTATCGTGACTTCTCCTGGACAGATGGCTGAAATCCCCCCCATGACCGAATTTGATTTCTCAGGGATTATCTCCACGGGTAGTTTGAATCTTCCAAGAATGTCAACTTTCTTGGTCTCGTCAGCGACCACTATCATTGATTTTGACAGATTTGCCACAATCTTCTCCCTTGTGAGTGCGCCTCCCCCTCCTTTGATCAATGAGAACTCTCGATCGAACTCGTCAGCCCCATCTATTGTCAGATCAAGAAAGTCGACCTCGGATATTCCCATCAAGGGGATACTCAGTGATTCGGCCAATTCCCTAGTAGCTTCACTAGTTGGGACCCCTATGATTTCTAGGCCCTCCTCTGATATCAGCCTACCTAACTCGATAATCGTATATTTCACAGTTGATCCGGTTCCGAGGCCTAATTTCATACCGTTCTTGACATACCTACAGGCAGCGATACCCGCCTCTCTCTTCAGTGCCTCGACGTCTTTCACATGCAGTCGTACGGAGGCACGCAGATGATTATTTCCGACATTTGTTGAGTAGGTCATACGGACCGTTGGGTTCTTGGGCATAGACGTAGCGGAAGGTGCGAGGGAGCAGGAGGGTCGCTGACAGTGTACGACACTGAGGAAAGTCCCCTCTCCATGATGCAAGTGGTCCGACGCAAGTCGGGGGCCCGGGAGGGTCGGCTCTGCAACAGAAACGAACTGCCTCGGGAGTACGATGAATCCGAAAGGAGGAGGTTTCCCGAAGGTAGCTGGAACGAGCAACCCCGCTGGAGCAAGTCCAAGCAGGCCCGTAGTGCATCGATAGGGCCGGGTAGGATGCATAGTTGAATGCG
>MDSV01013743.1_pt1 | contig 14385 bp, 10 predicted proteins | sample 810851 | NCBI WGS metagenome assembly MDSV01 (sample SAMN05326640, study PRJNA326480) | marine metagenome | isolation source: seawater | place: Atlantic Ocean: North East | collected 2012 | reverse complement strand
TGATCAGGGCATGCAGGATAACCTGGCGCAGGCCTTATCCCTGTGTACTCCTCATTAATGAGCGACATGTTATCTAGTTTTTCGTTCTTAGAATAACCCCAATAAAATTTTCTAACATCCTCATGCATTTTTTCAGCAAATGCCTCAGCCAATCTATCAGCTAGAGCTTTCAATAATATCTCATTATAGTCATCATTATTATCTTTAAACTCTTTGATCTTATTTTCAATTTTAAAGCCGGAAGTAACTATAAAAAAACCGATATAATCATCATAACTAGAACCTGAAGGTGCAACGAAATCTGATAAACATAAGTTTGCCTTACCGCTTTCTCTTTTCATTTGCTGACGAAGAAAACTAAGAGTCAGTCTAACATCTGTCCTTTTTTCATCTGTGTAAACTAAGATATCATCATCTTGCGAATTTGCTGGATAAAAACCAATAATTGCTCTTGCCTCCATCCATTTATTTTTAATTATCTCATCAAGCATTTTTTTAGCATCCTCGAACAGAGATTGCGCTGTTTCCCCAACCACATTATCATCAAGAATTTTCGGAAATTTTCCTGAGAGCTCCCATGTTCTAAAAAATGGAGTCCAGTCTATTCTTTGTCTAAGTTTATCAAAGTCATAATTTTCAAATATTTTATTTCCAATAAACTTTGGCTTCTTTAAATTGAATTTACCCCAATTAATGTTAAATTTATTTTTTCTTGCCAAGGATAAAGAAGATAAATTTTTATCATTACTTTTATTAAATTTTTCCCTAATCTTTCTATATTCTTCTCTATAATTGTTTGTAAATTCCAAATTATTTTTCCCAACTAACGAATTAACAACAGGAACTGAGCGAGAGGCATCCACAACATGTAAAGTAGGACCAGTGTATTTGTTAGCAATTTTTACAGCTGTATGAATTTTTGATGTTGTAGCACCTCCAATTAAAAGAGGGACAGTGAATTGCTTTAATTTCATCTGAGAAGCAACATATTGCATTTCTTCTAGAGAAGGTGTAATTAAACCAGATAAACCAATTATATCTACTTTTTTTTCTATAGCTTTTTCAATAATCTTAGAAGCAGGAACCATTACTCCCAAGTCAATAATTTCAAAATTATTACATTGTAAGACTACTCCAACAATATTTTTACCTATATCATGGACATCACCCTTAACCGTTGCTAGTAAAATTTTACCTTTTGAACTCTTTTTAGTTGAGGACCCTTCTTCTATAAATGGTAACAAGTAAGCTACTGCTTGTTTCATTACTCTAGCGCTTTTAACAACTTGAGGTAAAAACATTTTTCCAGAACCAAATAAATCTCCTACAACATTCATACCTTCCATAAGAGGACCTTCAATTACTTCAATCGGATTTTTAGTTTTTTTCCTCGCTTCTTCAGTATCTTCAACAATATAGTCAGCTATACCCTTGACTAAACTATAAGTTATACGTTCTTGAACATCAGATAATCTCCATTTTGAGTCATCTTTTTTATTTTTTTTCTCTTTAGTTTTAAATTTTTCGGCTATATCTAGTAACCTTTCAGTGGCATCAGTCCGCCTATTCAGTATAACATCTTCTACGCGTTCTCTAAGTTCAATTGGAATCTCTTCATACACTTCTAACTGCCCAGCATTAACAATCCCCATATCCATCCCTGCAGCAATTGCATGATACAAAAATACAGAGTGCATTGCCTCTCTAACCAAATTATTACCTCTGAAGCTAAATGAAATATTAGAAACACCGCCAGACACATAACAATAATCTAAATATTTTTTAATTTTTTTTGTAGCATTTATGAATTCGACCGCATAATTATTATGCTCTTCTATGCCAGTGGCTACAGCAAAAATATTTGGATCAAAAATTATATCTTCAGGCGGAAAACCTACAATTTTAGTTAAAATTTTATATGCTCTTTCACAAATTTCGAACTTTCTATCAGCTGTATCAGCTTGTCCGGATTCATCAAATGCCATTACAACTACCGCACTTCCATATAATTGCACTAATTCAGCTTGATTAATAAAAGTTTCTTCACCTTCTTTAAGACTTATTGAATTAACAATTGACTTTCCTTGTAAACATTTTAAACCAGCCTCTAAAACAGACCATTTTGATGAATCAATCATAATTGGAACTTTAGAGATATCAGGCTCTGCAGAAATTAGATTTAAAAAATATTTCATTGCCTTTTCTGAATCTAACATCCCTTCATCCATATTAATGTCAATTATCTGCGCGCCATTTTCTACTTGATCTCTAGCAACTTTTAATGCCTCAGAATAATTATCATTTATTATTAATTTTTTAAATTTTGCAGAACCAGTAACGTTTGTTCTTTCACCAATATTTATAAAACTATTGACTCTCATTATATAACCCCGAAAGGTTCTAAACCCGACAACTTCATAGTTTTCTTAATTTTTGGAATAGCTCTTGGAGAATACTTTGTGACTTCTTTAAAAATTTTTTCTATGTGTTGAGGAGTTGAGCCACAACAACCTCCAATTATATTCACAATACCCTCCTTTGCCCATTCGCCAACCAAGGAAGCAGTTTTTTCTGGTTTTTCGTCATACTCTCCCATTGGATTTGGTAATCCTGCATTTGGATAAGCTGAAACGTAAGTATCGGCAACCCTAGAGAGCTCCTGAATTGCAGGGGTAAGATTTTCTGCTCCAAATGAACAATTCAGACCAATAGAAATAGGATTTCCATGACGTACAGAGTTCCAAAAAGCTTCAACTGTTTGCCCAGAAAGATTTCGTCCGGATAAGTCTGTTAAAGTTCCAGATATCATTAGCGGAACTTCAAGAGAATTTTCTTTATTAATTTCATTAATTGCAAATATGCCAGCCTTTGCATTTAGAGTATCAAATACTGTTTCTAAAATTAGAAGATCAACACCTCCATCAATAAGGGATAACGCACATTCTTTGTAAACACCCTTAAGTTCATCAAAATATATATCTCTAAAACCAGGGTCATCAACTCTTGGAGATATTGATGCTGTCTTATTTGTTGGCCCTATAGCACCAGCAACAAATCTTAATTTTTCTGGATTACGATCCGAATATATATCTGCTATTTCCCTTGCAATTTTTGCTGCATTGAAGTTCATTTCACTTGCAAATTCCTCTAAATTATAATCAGATTGAGAAATATTATTCGAATTAAATGTATTAGTTAATATAATATCTGCTCCTGCTTCTAGATATTTACCATGTATATCCTTAATGATTTTTTTGTTGGTTATATTTAAAACATCTCCATTACCTTTAAGATCAATATTCCATTTTTTAAATTTTGCACCTCTAAAATCATCCTCTTGAAGTTTATTGGCCTGAAGCATTGTTCCCATAGCACCGTCAAGAATTAAAATTTTTTCTTTAAAATATTGTTTTAGATTATTTATTCTTTCAGAATGCATCTTTAAAATTACCTCGACAACTTTGACAACCCTAATATATGACAAATAGCATATGTTAAATCCGCCCTATTCAATGTATAAAAATGAAAGTCAGTAATACCTTCCGCCTGCAGTCTTCTGCATTGCTCTGCTGCGATTACCGCACCAACAAGTTTTCTAGTTTCTGGATCTTCATCTAATCCATCAAATAACTCTTTCAACCATAAAGGAATTGATGTTCCACACATTTTACAAAATTTTATAGTGTTAGAAAAATTTGTTATTGGCATTATTCCTGGAATAATCGGAATTTTTATTCCTACACTCCTTACCTTATTTAACCATTTTAAAAAAAGATCATCGTCAAAGAAAAGCTGCGTTATTGCACAAGTAGCTCCTGAGTCAATTTTTCTTTTCAAATTATCTAGGTCCTCATTCAAATTTTTTGATTCAGTATGCACTTCTGGATAACATGCAACTATGAGCTCAAAATTATGAAATTTTTTTAACCCAGCAACAAGGTCTGCTGCATTATAGTAGCCTTTGGGATGAGGAACATAATCTTTCATTTTTTCAGGAGGATCACCTCTTAATGCAACAATTTTTCTTACCCCCAAATCCCAATATGAATTAGCAACCTCGTTAACATCTTCTTTGCTGGCACTAACACATGTTAAATGTGCTGCGGGAGTAAGCTCAGTTTTATTGATTATTTTTTCAATTGTTTTATGGGTTCTCTCTCTTGTCGATCCTCCTGCTCCATAAGTTACTGAAACAAAATTGGAGTCAAAATTTATTAATCTCCCTATTGAAGACCATAGATTATCTTCCATTGCTTTTGTTTTAGGAGGGAAAAACTCAAAAGATACTCCTGGAGGTTCTCCTGAATATACTTTATTAATTATTGGCTCAATTTTATTATTAATCATTTGGTTTATCACCCACCCATACACTGACGGTTAGAGTTGCACCATCTAGGTGTTTAGCAGATATATAGCTCAAACCTGCATTACAGAACCAATCCCTTATTTCCTTATCAGAAAATCCCAGCCTTAAGTGTTTATGATTTTCTCTTAGTAATTCTATGTTATGAGATAAGAAATCTACTACAATAAGACGACCTCCTTTGCGTAATACCCTAGAAGCTTCTTGAAGAACGTTTTGAGGAGAGTCTGAAAAATGGAGAACTTGGTGTAAACAAACCGCATCTAACGAATGATCATTTAGTGACAAATTGTACATATCCGCATAACGTGCATGGCAATTTTTAAGTCCTTTCTTTTCAATATTTGCCCTAGCAATTGATAGCATTTCTTTTGATGTGTCCACACCTAATGCTTCTCCAACAATAGGAGCAACAAGTTCTAAGACTCTTCCAGTTCCAGTTCCTATATCAAGAAAATTTGATATTTTTCTGTCAGAGAATAATTTTAATAAATACTCTTCAACCTCTAATTCCGGAACATGCAAAGACCGTATTTCATCCCAACGTTTAGCATTGTCATCAAAATATTTTTGTGCTTTTAAATCTCTCTTTTGTTTTAGAATTAGCAACTTTTTTGTATCAGATTTAAAAAAGTAACCATCAAAAGTAAGTTGATTTATACTGTTTACTAATGATGCTATTCGACCCCCAGGAATTTCCCTATAAAAAACTGAAGTGCCCTCTTGAAATCTTTGTATTAGTCCGGCCTCACATAATAGCTTAAGATGTCGAGAAATCCCTGGCTGACTCTGGGCTAAAATTTCAGTTAATTCAGAAACATTTAATTCTGACTGGGCAATTAAGTTTAATAATCTTAGGCGAGTTGGTTCACCAGCAGCCTTTAAAACGTTAATAATATGTGAGGGCTCTAACTCAATATCTCTGCTTATATGTAATAAATTATTCATAATGCCTAATAATATAAATATATGTTTATATTTAAATATATATATTAATTAATAGTTAATATCAATAAATTATTTGATAATTTCTCTTTTTACCCGACGTTATGTGATTTTAGGGGGTAATTTAAATAAAAATTTTGATTATCTTATCTTTATATTATTTAAATAATCGTGTTTATTTAGTTATGTTTGATAAGCCTTAACTATTTTCGGCTTAAACCTAAAAAAATTTGCAACAGTACTTATTTGTTTTTTATGAATTTAAATATGAAAAACTTCTTTTCTAAAATTAAATTGTTGTTTTTGCTCCTGCTATTATTCAACAATACAAATCTAGCTTTAGCAGAGGAACAGACACCTGACCCTCTGGAAAAAATTAACAGAGCAGTTTTTATATTTAACGACTCAATTGATACAGTTTTTCTTAAACCTATAGCTAATCTTTATTCAAATATTCCTGAGCCTGGGAGAAACGCAATAAGGAATATATTCAGAAATTTAGAAACACCAATTATTCTTACAAATAATATTCTCCAAGCAGATATTAAAAGTGCTCAAACAACGACATTAAGATTTGTAATCAATACAGTTTTTGGTGTCGGAGGTATTTTTGATACAGCAGATTTTCTTGGAATAGAAAGAAATGACACAGACTTTGGTAAAACTCTTGAAAAATACGGTTTTGGCCCTGGATTTTACGTTGTTTTGCCAATTTTAGGTCCATCAACTTTCAGAGACGCAATAGGTATAGGGGTTGATCAAATAATTGATCCTCTTAACTTTGCGACAAAAAATATCCAAAACAATTGGATACAACCTTCTAAAACCTCTATAAGAGGGGTTGATTTTAGGGCCAGAAATATAGACACTTTGGATAATATAAAGAAAACGTCTTTAGATTATTATGCTACATTAAGAAGTCTTTACCTTCAAAGAAGTAGTAGTATTGTTAGAAATAAGAATTACGAAGTTCCATCATTGGAATTAGAAGATGATGATTTAGATCAGGATGGTACATGTTGTGTTTATGTTGAAACTAATAAAGATGATGATTAAAACGGTTACTAGCTTGTTCAAGCTTAGGACAAAAATTTTTATACTATTATTTTGTCTTATTCCTAATCTTTCCCAAGCAGACGACGCTACAAAAGCTCTAAATTTTGTTAAAGAACTGGGAGACAAAGCTGTTCAAATGCTGGCAGATAACTCTTTATCCGAAGAAAAAAAAATATCAAAATTTGAACAACTTCTTGATGAGGGGTTTGATGTACCTCTGATAGCTCGTTATGCATTAGGTAAATATTGGAGAAAAACTTCAACTCAGAAAAGAAAAGAATATATAAAATCATTTCATAATTTTATTGTTGACTCATACGCAGCTCGTCTTGGTCAATTTGGAGGTGAAAAATTTTTCACAAAAGGAGTTCGAATTGACGGGAAAAAAGGGTTTATTATTAATAGTATTATTGAAACTCCTGGTGGTACCAAGGTTCAAGTCGACTGGAGGGTTAAACAAAAAAATAAAACATTCAAAATATATGATGTTATCATTGAAGGAATAAGCATGGTTATCACTCAAAGAGATGAATTCTCTTCAATAATTCAAAGATCTAATGGAAACATAGATAAACTTATTGAAAAATTGAACAAGTTTTAAGATAAGTTTTTTAATTTAATAAAGAAATTTGATTTTGGTAGCGGGGGAGGGACTCGAACCCCCGACACCGGGATTATGATTCCCGTGCTCTAACCAGCTGAGCTACCCCGCCAAATATGATTTTTATAACCTATAAAATACAAAATGACTATTAATTTATATTACTTTGAATTTTTTTGATTTATATAACACCAGTGATCCATCCCCCACCAACTAACTTTTCACCGTCATAGAAAACACAAGCTTGACCAGGAGAAACACCACTTTCTCCTTCATTAAAAATAACATTCCAATTGCCTTTATTTTCTTCTAAATTAGCCTTTATTGCATCTTGAGTAGATCTTAACTTCACATCTAATTTTAGGTTTCTTCTATTATAGGTTGTTAACCAATTTACATCAGTAAGATTAATTTTTTTTACAAGTAATGATTCTTTACCACCAACTACTATTTTATTTTCTTTAGCATCAATCTTAATTACATAATAAGGATCTTTATTGCCAATTTTTATTCCGCGCCTTTGACCAACTGTAAAATGAATAATTCCATCATGCCTCCCAATAACATTATCATCTAAATCGACTATATCCCCTGGAATAGCCTTATTGCTATCAACCCGTTCTATCATTTTTGCATAATTACCATCTGTAACAAAACATATGTCTTGACTATCTGGTTTATCTGCAACTAAGAGGCCTAGTTTTGCAGCTAATGCTCTGACATCCTCTTTATAGTAATTACCTAGGGGGAATCTCAAAAATTTTAGCTGATCTAATGTTGTATTAAATAAGAAATAACTTTGATCCCTAGAAATATCTTTAGCTTTATACAAAGAGATTTTGTTATTCTCTTCAATTCTTCTTATATAATGACCCGTAGCCATTACATCAGCTCCCAGTTGTTTAGCTGTAATTAATAAATCTTGAAATTTTACTTCTTGATTGCAATTTATACAGGGTATAGGAGTTTCGCCATTCCTATAAGAATGAGCAAATTTGTCAATAACTCTCTCTTTGAAAATTTTTTCATAGTCAAAAACATAATGTTTTATTCCTAAAGTATCCGCCACCCTCTTCGCATCAATAATATCCTGACCTGCACAACAGGTTTTTGACTTTTGGGACTGATTATTTGAATTATATAATTGAAGAGTAACTCCTATAACTTCATAACCCTGATCATTAAGCATCCCAGCTACGACAGAGGAGTCAACACCACCAGACATAGCTACAACAACTCGAGTTTTTGATGGTTTTTTTAAAATTCCAAGATCATTTTTCATACATGAAGCATTAAATCATAACTCAGAAAAATTCTACAAATTTTTTGTATTTTTTTTACTTATTTTTTATAATTTAGTAAAAGTCACTTATATCATAAAAATCTTAACAAACTTAATGAATTTAACTGACTAAAAACCTTAAAAGACGCCTCTAGGGCCGTGTTGTCATTATTTAGTTTTGATATGGCTTCGGCAACATTGATATTTTCAATATCAGCAATAAATTTATTAACTAGCATTATCTCATTCTCATGTCTCTGGGCAGTTTCCTCTACTAATCTTGCTGCAACGCCGTGTTGTGCTTGAATTAAATTTATAGTATCGAAAGCTGTGTCAGCCTCAGGAAATTTACTGATTACAAAAGTTCTCTCAGTATCTGTCAAAGGTTTTGCGAACCCCCCCGGCGATGCTGTAGCAGCAAGCATAAGATCTTGAAAAATATTAAATAAGTCTGTTGCCACTTCGCTTGCTATCACTCCATGAGTAATTTCTAAACCATCATCAATCAAAGCAGTTGGCTTTATTGAATTGTTTACAAATGCTTGAGCATGATTTCCAGCACCAAGACCTTCAAGATTTGCTGGCAATAAACTTTGAATAGGAGCTGTATCTGTTCTTGTCCCACCAAATAAAAACCTTCCATTTTCTTTAATATTCAATAAATTTACCGCGTCAGTGTATAAATTATCAATAACAGTCCTGAAACCAACACCCCCACCAGGTTGACTAGCTGTTATCATTTCAACTTTAAGTTTTCTTGCTATATCACTCAAACCTTCCAAAACTAAATTCTGAACTTCAGTTACCCTTTTAAGGTCTCTATGTGCAATAAGAAACTGCTCAGATTTTGATTTAATTGATTTAGCTGCCGCTAGGGCTTGAACATCAAACGCTAAACCTTTGTAAGTTGAAGACTTACTTTCACTTGAAATCTGTCTTGTCCCCTCAGCAATTCTTTTTTGAATATCAAAAATATCAGTGAGAAGAAAATCATTTTGTCCAACAGTCGAAACCCTAGTCATATTAATTCCTTTTTAACTATCTTGCTATAGATAATAGCTCTTCAAACATTTCTCTGGTAGTTGCAACTAGTCTTGCAGAAGCATTAAAAGCATTTTGAAATAAAATCATATTTGCTAACTCTTCATCAATATTTACACCTGAATCATTTTTAACTCTTGCTGAAAGCTCTGCTTTTAGTGAGCTTGAATCTTCATAACGACTCTCTGCCTCTTCAGCTTTAATTGATAAATCTGATAAAACAATAGCCGCATATTCTTGAAGTGTTTTAGTCGTATCAGTTATATCCCCAGCAGCATTGAATGTAACTTGTAATTCTGACAGATTTTGTAAAGCAATTACACCTCTGTTATCACCAACTGTCAAAGCGGGCACTGACCCAGCTAAAGCTGTTGCGCTAAGATCTAATTGAGCTAAGGACAATTTATTTGGATCTTCCAAAATATCAGACCTAACTGCAACTTTAAAAGCTTGATCTAATCTAGAATTTCTTGATAAACCAAATAATCCAGACAAAGTTTGGTTTGTATTCCCCCTAGAAGTCGTGTCAGTATTAGCAGAAAAGTGATATCCTATTAAATTTGATGCAGGCGTCCCTTTAATACTTCCATTTGAGTCCAAGCTAAAAGTTGCAATTCCTGTAAACCCAGCATTAAGTGAATTTATTACATCATTAAAAGAGGTAGCCCCAGCAGTCGCAAAATCTAATGTAAAGCTTTTTATATTTTGGCCTCTAGGCCCAATTAATTCTAAGGTCATAGCTCCTGATGTACCGAACCCGTGAGCATCAGTAGCAGCAAACCCTGTTTCGAAATGAGAAGGTGAGTCTGATACAAGCAAATCATTTATTCCAAAAAAATCTGCAAAGCCCCTACCTGCCCGACTACTTGGAGATGTTGTGTCCTGAGTTATTGAGACACCCACACCTGTTGCAGCTTGCAAAGAAAGCTTACCACTAACAAGAGAAAGAGCAGTAGCACCAAACTGATTATTGACAGCTTGGATAACATGGTTCACTGTGTTACCACCAATTGCAGCCGTACCCCCACCATTTTTTGACACTGTTCCATTAGTAAAGTCAATTTCTACCCGATCTACAAGAATGTTATTTGCATTAACTGTTGCTATGGTAGTCTTGCCTGTAAAATTATGGTTATCTGTTGATAAAATTCCAACATTTCTTCCACTTAACAGTGAAGGAGGAGGGACTGGAGAACTGTCATTATGAACAGAATTAAATTTATCAATTACCTTAGATGAAAACTCTCCTAATGAAATCATCATATTTGGAATTTGAACATCTCGCATTTCTAGAAGCCCAAAAATACTCCCTGATGTAATAAAAGGATCTAGAACATCTACGTCTTCTTTAGTCCCATCAGGATTCACTTTCTGAATTTTAATTTGCTCAAATTCTGTCGAATTAGTAATAGTGCCAACTGAAGTATAGTTTAATTCTCTATTAAGATGATCAAGTAAAACCTGACCTCGACCTGTCGTAATTCCTATAGCTCCTCCATCCATCTCAAAAGTTGAGATATCAAGAAAAGCAGATAATTTTTTTATAGAAATATCTCTTTGTTCAACTAACGTCGTAGTATCTTCGCCAAGACTAATTCCTCTAACAATTTTTGGGTTCAGCTGACTTACCACTTTAATTTCTGAATTAATTTTAGCTAGAGCTTGCTCTATTCTAACATCAGCATCTCCTCTTAAATCTTGAAGAAGCTTAGAAATACGGTTTATTTCGTCACCAAAATCTTTTAATTTATTAACTGCACTAACTCTAGGCACATTCCCTGAAGGATCTGTTGCTAAATTAGTAATTGCTTTAAATGTTTTATCAAGTTGCCCTGTGAAAGTTAAATTATCTCCCGGGGAACCAAGTAATGATTGAAATTGCTCATGAATTACTTGCATAGCTTCAAATCTTTTCTCTTGAGCTAAAATAATTCTCTCTTCTTTAATTAAAAACCTATTTATAGCTCGTGTGGCAGGAGAAGCATCCACGCCAACAGGGTTGCCTCCCAGAACTTTAGACTCAAAACCCACATTCCTTTTTACATAACCTTCTGTGTTTACATTAGCTATATTATTTGAGGTTGTATTTAATGCAACCTGGTTTGCCTGCAAACCTGATACTCCAGTTCTTAAAACTGAATCAAGACTAACCATTAGTTCAACCTACATATATTGCCCAGATATATAGAACCTGTAGGCAATATTTTCATAGCAGTTGCATCAATCAAATCAACAAATTGTATGGGAAATTCCATAAATTTTTACTCCATAAATATACTTTTATTTAATAATGCAAACTATTGACCAAACAAAACTCAAAAAAATATTGTTTTAAATTATAACAGGCATTTTGATTTTATTTTTCTAAGTCCTTAATTACTTCTTTCAAAGTTTCTAAGTTTTGTTTTGCTAATTCATGCCCCTGATCTGCAGCTTTAGAAAAAAGCTTATAAGCTTTTTCAATTTCAGCTGGACCATTTGCTCCAGTAGCATACAAAACTCCTAAATTGTATTGAGCAGGAGACAAACCAGCATCTGACGCAATGGTATAAAGTGTCATAGCTCTCTTTATATCTTTTTCAAGGCCAGTACCATTTTCACATAAAACACCAAGATTGAAGATAGCAACAACATAACCTTGCTCAGCAGCTTGGCTATATAGCTCCACTGCTTTCAAGTAATCTCTGGTTACCCCCTGGCCACTTTCATATAAAGAAGCAAGATTGCATTGTGCTTGGGCATGGTTTTTTTCAGAAGCTCTATGATACCAATATGCTGCTTCAGCAGGATCTTCCTCAACTCCAAAGCCCATATTATGAAGCACTCCAAGGCTATATTCAGATTCCGTGTGATCCTTCTCAGCTGCTTTAGTAAAATAATTATGCGCTTTTTCGTAGCATCTATCTATGCCAGTCCCATTTGCGTACATAAGACCTAAGTTATAGCATGCTTCAGTATTATTTTCTTCCTTAGCTGCTTTTTCCCATTCCACATGGGCTTTTTCAAAATCTTTAGCATAAAACGCTGTTGCGCCTTTATCAAAATTTATTTGGGCTTCCTCTTGGGCAAGCATTTTAATATCCTTTCAATAATTATCTCAACTTGTAACTACCTGCGAATTTCATGCCAACTCACAAGATATTTAAAAAAAAAATTAATGTTTAAAAAATTAGATGGATGTATATCTAATAGGTAAAAAGTTAACAAATCTTTTATAAGAAAAAATTACCACCTCTAGGTAAAAATGTTACTAATTTGCGAATAAAGAAAATTTATTATTCAGTAAAAAATAAATGTAGATAATAAAAATCGAACTTTCTAATAGGTAAAAATAGTTAAAAAAAATTAACTAAGTGTTGGCTCATGTATTGCTTATTAGAAATCAACAATTTTACCATGAAAAAGTTTTGTTATGACGATTGAAAATATTTATATACCAGAATTTGGCCCTAAAAAATTAGAAAAGAATGATAGTTCTTTTATTTTAGAGGACATAAGTAAGGAGAACTTTAGAGATTACTTATCTAAAGATCGTGATATTCATGATGCAAGGGTAGAATCAAAGGAAAATTCAATCAGACATAATAATAAAAGCGATCAAAATAATTCCTCAACCAATTTAAAAAATAATTCGCTTCAAAAAAATCAAGATGCAAGAGAAATAAATATCAATTCAACGGACCATAAATCACAAGAAATTTCAGATCAAGATCTGGTAGATACAGATAAGAATAATAGCTTGACTGACAGAAACGTGGAATCAAAGGAAATTGCAAAACAATCAGAAAAAGAAGTCAAACCTAAAACAGAACCTGATTCATTAAAAAATAATGAATTATCTGATTCAAAAAATGATGTCTCTATAAATAAGGAGAGCAAATCAATAAATATTGATGACCCTAAAAATTTAGAAACACAAAAGAGTCAAGTTAAATCTTCTATAGATAAAAATAACAATAAGCAAGATACTACTCCACAACCCGTTCAAGAATTGGCTTCTCTATTAGCTCAAGTTCAAGAACAAGTCGCTGCGCCTGCAACCTTGGATAACAATAAGCAAGATACTACTCCACAACCCGTTCAAGAATTGGCTTCTCTATTAGCTCAAGTTCAAGAACAAATAAAAACAAGTTCAGTAAATAACCATCAATCATCTGAAATCAAGATAAATGTTGGAGATGCTTCTCAAGCTATACTAAGAAATACTTCACTTAATTTAGTTAATGAACAAAACTTATTAAAACCAAATGACACAACTAAGAATTTCAACGCAAATTCAGGAAACTCTCAATTTAATAACTACATTCCTCTTCAAGGTGAAAATATAAAATCAAATACAGAATACTTAGCAAATTCACTTAATAGATTTAATGAAAGAAATAATGCCTCTGAATTAACTCTTAAAAATGAATTGAAAATAATTAATCCCGATACCTCAAAATCTAATGATTTTAGTAATATAAAAAATTCAAATAACAATTTCATAAATAGAATGGGATTTGAAAATAGCTTAAATTCCGATAGAAATAATAATAGTAGTAGTAGTAGTAGTAATTTATTTAATTTCTCAAATAAAAATTCTACACCTCAAATAAATAACTCTACAGGAAATAAAATAGTAAATATTTTTGATAGCACTCTTAATGTAGCAAAAATTGATTCAGTTGAAGATTCAATGATTATAAGAGGAATAAACCCTAAAATTAACTTAAGCGCACAAAAACAAGATAACAATATTATGCAAAATATTTCTAATTTTAGTTCAAATATTGAAAATAACCTTTTTGTAGCCAACAACAGTAATACTAATGAAATACTAAGCACTAATAATTCATCAAAGTTAAATAGGGCAATTCCTACACAAACTTTTCTGCCTATTCACGAACAAATTGCCGTAAATATATCAAAGGCTTTAGGTGAAGGAGTTAATAAAATACAGATTCAGTTACAACCTTCTGATATGGGAAAAGTAGAAATTCAACTTGATGTATCGAGAGAAGGGCGCGTAATTGCTACTGTTTTGGCAGAAAAACCTGAAACTTTAGAAAATCTTCAGAGAGATTCACGTAGTTTGGAACGAGCTTTGCAACAGGCAGG
>MDSV01171308.1_pt1 | contig 14386 bp, 15 predicted proteins | sample 810851 | NCBI WGS metagenome assembly MDSV01 (sample SAMN05326640, study PRJNA326480) | marine metagenome | isolation source: seawater | place: Atlantic Ocean: North East | collected 2012 | reverse complement strand
TTCATTAATTTATTTACTTAACGCTATTTTCTTAATAGATTTTTTAAAGTCTTGTTTTAATTCACCTAAAACTTTAAACATTTTTTTTATATCACATTTAAATCTTTTTATCTCATTCACTCTTATTTTTTTATACCTTGTTTTTAATCTTGGAAAATATTTTTTTAATTCTTTTACAATTTCATTGGTCGATATTTCATTTCCTGATGCTATGTTTAAAGGCCCTATATATTTTGTGTGAAGACACCTGTAAGTCAATTCTGTTGCATCTTTAACTGAAATAAAATCCCTTGTGAGTTTACCTTTTCCAAAAATATTAATACTTCTTTTTTTTTTCAAAGCGTCTAGAAAAATAGCTATGACCCCGACTTCTCCTACTATCTTTTGTCTCACTCCAAAAATATTTGAATATCTTAAAGATATATAATTAAGCCTATAGAATTTGTTAAAGTAGTCTAAGTAATTTTCTATAAATAATTTACAAATTCCATATGAGGTGTCAGGTTTTTTTTGAGATTTTTCTGAAACTGGTAAAATTTTTTGTTTTCCGTAAACAGCTACAGATGATCCAAAAATAAATTTTTTAATATTATATTTTAATGACAATTTAATTAAATTTAATGAACCTAAAACCTGATTATTTACATCTGTAGTAGGTGATTCTTGTTTTATAGATGTGTTTATTTTTGCGGCTAGATGAAAAATATAATCTGGTTTTGTTTGTTTAAAAATTCTTGATATTTGTATTTCGTCTTCGATATCTGAAAAATAAAATTTTGCCTTTTTATTCAAATTTTTCAAACTTCCGGTTGAAAGATTGTCAATTACAAAAACAGAAAAACTCTCATCAATTAATTTATCTACAAGGTGAGACCCTAAAAAACCACAACCACCAGTAACAATAATTTTTTTTTTATTTAACATCTTTTAAGTTAATTACATCTCCAATTTTTTTATTAATTTTTAATTTTTTTCCTATTATTTCTTTTATTTGAGAGTATGTAAGAGACTTTTTATTAGACTTCAAAATTTCAAAATGATCGTACTTGAGCTTTATGTTTTTCTTGAGATTTTGACAAAAAACCATAGAAACTTGCATAGATCCTCTATTTTTCAATTCTAAAGTAGAAGGATGAATAGTTTTATCACCCAACATTGTTTCTGCGAGTCTGATGTTTTTTACATATTTTCGGAACTCTTTTGCATCAACACTAAACCAATGATCCGGGCCCTTCATTTTTTTGTTAAGAGTGAAATGTTTTTCAATTACTCTAGCTCCTTTAGCTACAGACATAGAGGCTGCTAACGTTCCATTTGTGTGGTCTGAAAAACCAACGTCTAGTCCAAATCTTTCTTTTAATGAAGAAATTCTATTTATAGATGCCAAACTATCTGGAGTCGGATAAATACTTGTACAATGCAAAAGTATTACAGATGCTTTACCCTTTTCCAATACTTTTAATGCATCTACTATTTGGTTCTCATCTGCCATACCTGTAGATAAAATTATAGTTTTAAACTTTTTCGAAAAGTACCTTAGTAAAGGCAAATTAGTTAAATAATCTGAACCATTTTTTACAATCGATATTTTTCTTTTTATTAAATTATTTGTGGTTATTATTGAAGTAGGGGTTGAAAAAATATATTTTCCTTTTTTTTTTGCAATTTTTATAAGTTTTTCGAACCACTCATCTTTAAATTCGTTTTTTTTACAAATATTGAATAAAGATTTTTTTTTGGTCCCATCTTTCCATTTAATGTTTTTGTCTTTTAAAAAATCTTCAGTCTTAAAATTCTGAAACTTAACAAGATCTGCCCCAGCTTCAAAAGCTTTAAGCATACTTTTTTTGGCAAGTTTAAATGAACCATTATGATTCAATCCAATTTCAGCAATGATTATTACTTTTTTTTCTAAATTTAATATCTTATCGTGTTTTCTCTTTTTCAAATTCAACATTGTAAAATTTATTTGTTGATTGAGCGAACCAATTGAAAGGCTTCAGCTGCCTTACAGCCTACAGCAGCGCCTCTAGTTTTGGCTAAAAATCTGACATTCTCAAATGATCTACTATGTGGCCATTTTCGCATTTCATTTTTGTAAATTTTTAAAAGTTTAATTTTTTTTTCTAAATATTTTGTAATATCATTAAAATAATTAGGTACGAACTGATTATTTTCTCCTTGCGCTTTCCAATCTGTACTTGACAGAATTTCAAAAGTGAAGATTTCTCTTATACTGCTATTTGGCATAGGTCGGCAAGCGGTAATGGTAGCATTATTTACAATTCTATGATCCAGATTTAAATCTCCGTGATGATGGGTGTAAATAACTTCAGGACTAAAGTTTTCTATTTCTTTTTCAATTCTTTGGGTAATCCTCAACATCGCTATAGTATCAAGTTTTTGATCAGGAAAATTTAAATTAACAATTTTAGATCCTTTAATTAATTTGTTTACTTTAATACTCGATTCGACTCTTCTTTTTTTTTGTTTTTCCAAAGACGCGCTATCTTTGTGCGACCTACTTGAAACACCCTCAGAAACTATCACAGTTTTGATTTTTGCACCTTTTTCAGCGCTTTTTAATAATGTGCCTCCGCAACCCAACACCTCATCGTCAGGATGAGCAACAACTACAAGAATTTTTTTCATAAATTTAATGTTTTTTATCTAAAAAAGTACAACTACTGATAGACATATACCTAATTAAATACTATAAATACAGCGTTCAATTATTGAACATTATGGCATATTTAATTAAAGCGTTCAAGGTGTTTGATCAGGGCGAAAAGTATAAAGTTTTCGCAATTTTAGTTTTTTCAGTATTTGCAGCAATCTTAGAAATGATAGGGATAACTTTAGCATTGCCAGTGCTGACTATATTATTAGAGGGAAATTTAAACTCAAATTATTTTCAAAATTTTATTATTGATTTTGATTTTATAAAAAGAATTAATAAAGAGGACCTTTTATTTGCAAGTCTATATTTATTAGTATTTGGTTTTTTAATTAAAAATTTCTTTTTATTTATCTTTAACTATTATAATTTTAAAGTCGTAAATAATATCAGTGCAAGAATTTCGAAAACTATTCTCGATAAGTATTTAAGTCAAAATTTTGATTTTCATTTAAAAAACAATTCAACAAAATTAATTAACAATTGTGTTACAGTGGTTGATGGTTATAAAGACACTTTGACATCAATTATTATTTTATTTTCAGAATTGATAGTTTTAATTGGAATAGTTATTCTTCTTGCAATTATAGAACCTAGAGGTTTTTTTTTAAGTTTATTTTTTGTTTTACTTTTAAGTCTAGCGGTTTATTATATTTCTAATAGTGTTCTGGTAAAATGGGGTCAAAAAATTATTAAGGCGCAAGAGGAAAGATTTTTATTTTTAACACAAGCGTTCGGAGCGATTAGAGAAATAAAAATTTTTAACAAAAAAGATTTTTTTTCAAAAAAATATTTTTTTCCTAACCAGTCAAAGTATAGAATATCAACATTGCAATCAACTGTAAACAATCTACCAAAATACCTAATGGAATTTATTTTCATTTTAACCCTATCTTTTTTACTCATTTTTTTAAAAAAAAATGGAAGCACTAATAATGAAATAATTATTATCATGGGTGTTTTTGCATTAGCGTCAATAAGAATTATGCCATCATTAAATAGGATTTTATCTTCATTTCAAATTTTTAAATTTGGTCAACAACCAATTGATGATATTTATAATGAATTAAAAAATTATAGACCAGAAAAATATAATCCTGGTTTGTATACACAAGATAAATTAGACTCTGACTTAAAAAATTTTTTGGTATCTTTTAAAAATGTCTTTTTTAAATATAGTAATTCTAATAAATTCATACTTAATGATATTAACTTTAAGATTAAACAAAAAGAATTTATAGGTATAATTGGTGAGACAGGTTCAGGAAAGAGTACTTTAATAAATATAACACTTGGATTACTTAATCCTAATAAAGGCATTTTCATAAAGAACTACCATAGAGCTGGTTTCGTACCTCAATCACCATATCTAATAGATGACACAATAAAAAATAATATCGCTTTAGGAATAGATAACAAAAAAATTGATATGGATTTTATTCAAAAATGTTTATTTGATGTACAGCTTTCAGAATTTATTAAATCTCAACCGAATGGAATTGACAGTTTAGTTGGTGAAAAAGGTACAAGAATTTCTGGAGGAGAATTACAACGTTTAGCTTTAGCTAGAGCTTTATATGTAAAACCAGATATTATTATACTTGATGAACCAACTAGTTCTTTAGATAAAAATACTGAAAGAAAAATTTTAGCTATTCTGAAAAATTTAAGTAAAAAACTTACTATAATTATAGTTACGCATAATTTAGACAATCTTGAGTACTGTGATAAGGTAATTGAATTGAAAAATAATCAAGCCTTTTTAAATAATAAAACAAAATAGGAACTAATCATGAATGGAAAATCTATATTGATAACAGGCGGAACAGGCAGTTTTGGAAAAAGATTTACAGATCACCTGCTAAAAAAATATAAAAAAATTAAAAAATTAATAATTTATAGCAGGGATGAGTTAAAACAGTCAGAAATGGCTCAAACATACAGTGAGAAAAAATATAAATGTCTACGTTATTTTTTAGGAGATATTAGAGATTATAGTAGGCTAACCAGAGCCATGAAAAATGTTGATATTGTTATTCATGCAGCAGCCTTAAAGCATGTTCCTTTGGCCGAATATAACCCAATTGAGTTCATTAAAACTAATGTTATGGGTGCTCAAAATATAATTGAATCCAGTCTAGATAATAATGTTAAGCATGTTATTGCTCTCTCAACTGATAAAGCTGCTGCTCCCATAAATCTATACGGAGCTACAAAACTCTGTAGTGATAAATTATTTGTAGCTGCAGACAATTACGCAGGACAATCATGTAAATTTTCTGTAGTTAGATATGGAAATGTATTTGGCTCACGAGGTTCGGTCATACCACTATTTAAAAAACTTTCAAAGACAGGTTATTTTCCAATAACAAGTAAAGATATGACTAGATTTAATATTTCTGTAGGTGACGGTGCGAAAATGGTTGATTGGGTGTCTAAAAATGCTGTTGGCGGAGAAATTTATGTGCCTAAAATTCCATCATATAAAATTACAGATTTAGCTAAAGCTATGAATCCAAAAAATAGATTAAAGATAATTGGTATTAGAAAAGGAGAAAAAATTCATGAGGAAATGATAACTGTAGGTGATAGTCAAACAACTTATGCATTAAAACAATACTACGTCATCTTACCAGATAATTCTAAGACAACTTACAAAAAGTTTAAAAAACATTTTTCTAATTTAAAAAAGGTTAAAAAGAATTTTAATTATAGTTCAGATAACAATATAAACTTTTTGAGTGTTTCAGATTTAAGAAAGATGATTAAAGATTTTTCAAACAGCAATTAAATGCCACAGGAAACCTATTTCATTTCTACAAATTTAGAGATGAATTTAAAAAAAAATAGAAAAAATAAGTTATTAGCAGGTAATTGGTGTATTGATAATTTTAAAAGTTCCAAGAATCATAAAGGATCTAAAACTTTAAAAAACTTTTGGAATAACAAAAAAGAAAAAAATAAAGATTATAAATATCTTCAAAAATTATCTTTAGATTATTCAAATAAACTTTCAAATTATTTAAATCAATTACATGATAGAAATTATTCAAATAAGTTTTGGGAATTTTTAATACTTTCATGGTTAACTATATATTTACCATCTTATTATTTTAGATGGAAACTATTAAAAAAATCGTTAAGTACAAAAAAAAAAATCAATTTCAACGATTTAAAGTTTGTAGAAAATGATTTTATGATTATAGATACTTATGATTTCCATCACAAGATATCTTCAAATGAATACTTCAATTATTATGTTTTTCGAAAAGTTTTTATTCATTTAAGTAAAAAAAATAAAAATTTAATTTTAAAAAAAAAAAACTTTATTATTAGCAAGGACAAGCTGAAAAATTTTAACGTAAAACGGTTCAAATTTAACATTTATATAAAAAAAATCTTAAATTTAATATTTAGTTTAATTTATAAAAAGAATAAAATCTTTATTGAAAAAGCAGTATTTAAAATAAAAGATAATTTAAAAATAAATTTTTTGTTAAAACAAATACCAACATGTTTTTACGATATTTTTGAAGGAGGTTTTGGAAATAAAATACTTTATAAAAATATTAAAAAAAATCTTAAACTAAGAAAAAAAGTAAATTTTCAAATTACTAATAAAGATGAGTTTAGAAAATTTATAGACGAAAATATCATAGAGGATATACCTATTTGTTTTATTGAAGGATTTAGTGAAATTTTAAAATATACAAAATTAATAAAATTTAAACCAAAAGTTATACTCTCATCATACTATCACTATTTTAACGAGTTGTTCAAAGTGTGGTGTGCGTCTTTAATAGAAAATAAAATATCAAAAATTTTAATTGTTTCACATGGTGGAGGTGGTTTTTTAAAATATCCATCATGTTTAAATTTTGAATATGAAATTTCAGATAAAAAGATCAACTGGTATAAATCGAAACTTAAAAATGAAATTCAATTGCCAGCTACAAAATTCCTAAGCAAAAAAAATGTTAATAAAACTGATGAATATATTAGCTATGTAGAGGGACCTATTCATCCATTTCCCAATAGAATAGGGGATAGCATTATTGGACATGAAAATCTGGATTTATATAATAATTTCATAAGTTTGTTTAAGTCAGTAAATAAAGACATTAAAGAAAAAATAATTTTTTTACCTAAGCAGGAGTATAAACCTAAAACCACATTTCATTTGGAAAGATATCTGTCCTCTAATCAAATTAAAAACTCTAATATGTTTAATTTCTACAATGGTAAATCTAGACTAAATATTCTTACCTATCCTGAAACAGCTTTTTGTGAAAGTTTACTTTCTACACCTACAATTTTAATATATGAAAAAAATATTTGGGAATTTAAAAACCAATTTAAAAGTATATATAGGGAGTTATTAAAAAATAAAATACTTTTTCATGACCCAAAAAAAGCCGCTAAACATTTAAATGAAATATCTAATGATATTAATAAATGGTGGAATTCTAAAAGTGTTAAAACATCAGTAAATAAATTCCTAAATGAAATTTGTCTTACTACAAATAATTCGATAAATATTTGGATCAAAAGTTTAAAAAGAGAGTTAAATTAACAACTGTATTAAAATGGTAGAACCAAAAAAACTATTTAGATATTTAAATAAAAATAAAGTAAATTTCTTTACAGGAGTTCCAGATAGCATACTGAAAACAACAAAGGAATATCTCGAGTCAAAGAAAAAAAATATTCATTTACCAGCAAGCAACGAGGGATCTGCTGTTGCTTCAGCAATAGGGTATCATTTATCTACAAAAAAATTACCATGTGTTTACATGCAAAACTCTGGTTTAAGTAATGCTTTAAACCCATTAATTTCTATTGCACATAAAAAAGTTTATTCTATACCGTTATTTTTATTGATTGGATGGAGAGGTTCGCCAGGCACGCATGATGAGCCACAACATTTGTTAAAAGGCTCAATCACGGTAAGTTTACTTAAGTTATTAGGTATAAGATTCTGTGTTATAAACAAAGACTCTGATTTATTGAAGTTAAAAAAATTATTAAGTTTTTCATTAAAAAAAAAAAACAATTGTCGCCTGTTTAATAAAAAAAGGAACTTTAAATTCATCAAAGTTGGCTAAAAGTCAAAAAATAATAAGAAATTCCAATAAAATTTTAAGATCTAATTTTATAAGGGTTTTATTACAAAATATAAGCAAAAATACAAAAATAATTTCAACAACAGGTTTTACCTCACGGGAATTATTTCAATTAAGAAAAAATGAAAATTTAAAAAATGGAAAAGATTTTTATATGGTTGGAGGAATGGGACACTCTTCAATGGTGTCATTAGGTTATTCGTTATTCTCTAAAAGCCAAACATTGTGTTTAGATGGCGATGGTTCATTAATGATGCATATGGGTTCGTTAGCAAATATTGGAAACTTAGCTAACAAAAACTTTAAACATATTTTGCTTAATAACCACGGCCACGAATCAGTTGGGGGCCAAAAGACTTTCTCAGAAAAAATAAAATTTAAAAATATTTCTATTGGAATGGGATATAAAAGATACTTTTTTTTAAATAGATCAAAAGACGTTAAAAAAACTTTAAAGAAATTCCTAGCTTCAAAAGGGCCTAGCTTTTTAGAAGTAGAAATAGAACAAAAGTCGATGAAAAATTTATTAAGACCGAAAAATTTATATAAAATAAAAAGTGACTTTATGAAATAAAAAAAGCAAATATGAGCAGATTAGTAAAATTATTTTATAATAAAAGAAATGACATTTTTAACAAAACTGTTAATAAAATATTTTTTATTTCTGGTCGCAGCTCATTTTTTAAAACTGGAGCGGATAAATTATTTGAGAATAAATTTGAGGATAAACAGAAATTTTTATATTTAAAAAAATCTTATTTTCCAAATTTTGATGAACTAAAAGAAATTATCCACCTTAAAGAAAAAATAAATCCTGACCTTATTATTGCTGTGGGTGGTGGATGTGTAATGGATTATTCAAAAATAGTAAGTGTATTCAAAAATACATTAGACTTAAAAAGAAAAATTATAAATTCAGATTATAGGAAGAAAGATAAAGTTCCACTATTAGCTATCCCCACTACAGCAGGATCAGGTGCCGAGGTAACTTCAAATGCAGTTATTTATATTAATAATATTAAATATTCTGTCGAGGGACCAGAAATAAGACCAAATTATTATTCTTTATTACCTAAACTTTTACTATCTTCTTCTATTAAAATTGACTCTTCTTCTGGATTTGATGCAATAAGTCAAGCTATGGAGTCCATCCTTTCAAAAAAATCTAACTCAGAAAGCATTGCATATGCCTCAAAAGCTCTTAAACTTTTATTTAATAATTACACAGATTTTGTTAAAAAGAAGAATATTTATAATGCTCATAAGATGGCTATAGGTGCTAACCTAGCTGGAAAAGCAATTAATATTTCTAAGACAACAGCTCCACACGCATTATCTTATCCATTCACAGCTTTTTTTAATATACCTCATGGACATGCAGTTTCACTTACATTGAACAAGTTCTTAAAATTTAATAATAGATTTCAAAATAAAGCAGACAGTGAATTTAATTTAAAAAAAAGGTTTGATTTATTATTTGATTTATCAAATTCAAAAAATATCTATGAACTAGACAGATATTTAACTAAAATCAAAAAGTCTGCAAAACTAGAGCAAAACTTTGAAAATCTAGGAATAAATATAAAAAATAACTATTCAAAAATTATTAGCGGCCTAAATAACCAAAGACTTAAGAATAACCCGGTTAAGATCACAAAAAAAGATATTAAAACTATATTGCAAAATTATTAAATTATATATAATGTTCAAAAATTGAACATTAATTAAATAAAATGCCTAGCATCAAATACTGGAATAAATTTTATAAGAAGACTAATCATATTAAAAAACCAACCTTATTTGCAAAATTTTGTGCTAAAAAAATAAATCATTATAAAGGAACTCTTTATGATGTTGGGTGTGGAAACGGAAGAGATGTTTTTTATTTTAATAAAAAAAAAATAAACTGTATTGGTATCGATCGATCTCAAGAAGTAATTAAAAAAAATTTAAAAGATAAACATTTTTCTTATGAAAATTGTTTCATGCAATCAGATTTTAGTTCTTTTTTTAAGAAAAAAATTAATAAACGATTTAGTGTTTATTCAAGGTTTACTCTACATACCATTAATTATAAAGATGAAAAAAAATTTCTACATCATCTTTCAAAACAAAAAAAATTAGATTTTTTATTTATAGAAACACGAACAGTAAAAGATGAACTATACGGCGTTGGAAGAAAAGTTGGGCGACACGAGTATATTTCAACCCACTACAGAAGATTCATAGACATTGATGAAATTAAAAAAAAATTAAAAAAAAAATTTGTTATCAAATATTTTAAACAAGGAAAAAATTTTGCAAAATTTAAAAAAGAAAATCCATGGATATTGAGAATTATAGTAAAAAAAAAGTAGACAAAAATTTTATTGAGACATTAAATTTATTCGAAAGAAATGATATATTTTATTGGATCTGCCATGGAACTCTACTTGGTTTAATCAGAGATAAAGATCTTATCCCCTGGGATCATGATGTAGATATTGCAGTTTGGTATTCAGAAGATACAAAAAAGAAAATTAAAAATATGATGATTGAAAACGACTATTCCTTAAAAGAAAAATATTTAATAGAGGATGATCTTTTAACTTTTATAAAAAAAGATGGCAGAGAAGTTGATATAAATTTTTACCATCAAAAAGAGATAAATTCTGAGCAAATGGCATATGTCAAATGGTTTGTACCAAAAAATATTGTATGTAAAAGCATTGAAGCATTATCATTAGCTAACGAATATAAAGGCAAATTTTATTCTGTTATAAAAAACTTTACTTTCACAATGCAATTTTTTAAAAAATTAAAAATATTCTTAATCAAAAATAAATATTTTTATAAAACTGTTGGTTATACTCAACCGATTGAATTATTAAAGGATTTTAAAAAAATAAAATATTTTGAAATTAATGTGTCTGTTCCTGTAAAATCTGAAGAGTATCTAGAATTTGTCTATGGAGATAATTGGAGAAATCCTGTGAAAAAATTTAATTGGATTAAAGATAGTCCATCAGTTAAAAAAATATAACAATGAAAATATTAAATTTTAAAAAAACTTTTAGAAATAAAAGAATTATAGTGACAGGACATACAGGGTTTAAAGGAGCTTGGTTGACTTTTTGGTTAAAAAAGTTAGGCGCAAATATACTTGGAGTCTCTTATAATTTTAAAACCAAACCTTCTTTATTTAAAACTTTAAATTTAAATGATGGTGTTAAAAGTATAAATCTGGACGTAAGAAATTTAAAAAAATTGGGAAAAGTAGTAAACAATTTTAAACCAGATTTTGTTTTTCACTTAGCCGCACAGTCGTTGGTAAAAAAATCATACCAAGATCCAGTTTACACTATAGAGACTAATTCAATAGGCACTCTAAACATATTAGAGTCTCTAAAAAAATTAAAAAAAAAATGCACAGCAGTACTTATTACAAGTGATAAAAGCTATAAAAATCTAGAGCTTAAAAGAGGATATAGAGAAAATGATGTTTTAGGTGGAATAGATCCTTACAGCGCCTCAAAAGCTTGTGCTGAAATGATTATTCACTCTCAGATAAATTCCTATTTTAATAAAGGAAATAAAATAAAAATAGGTGTTGCTAGAGCTGGAAATGTAATTGGGGGTGGAGACTGGTCTTGTGATAGGCTAGTTCCCGACTGTATAAAATCATGGTCAACAAATAAAAAAGTACATTTAAGAAATCCTGAGGCAACAAGACCGTGGCAACATGTTTTCGAAGCAATTGGAGGTTATCTAATTTTCGCAACAAATCTAAATCTTAATAAGAAATTTCATGGAGAAGTTTTTAATTTTGGACCCAATACAAATAAAAATTACAGTGTTTTAATGGTTATAAAACAAATGAAGAAATATTGGAAAAATGTTTCTTGGAAGCTCGTAAAAAGAAAGAATGTAAAGCACTATGAGTCCACTTTGCTTAAACTAAATTGTAGTAAAGCAAAAAAATTTTTAAAATGGAAAAGTATTTTAAACTTTGATGAAACAATTAAACTTACAACTAGCTGGTATAAAACTTTTTATACAAAAAAAGAAAATATTATTAAATTTTCCAAGAATCAAATCGATTATTATGAAAAAGTAATGAAAGAAAGAATATGAAAGTCGTTATTTTAGCAGGTGGATTTGGTACCAGACTTTCCGAATACACAAAGACTGTTCCAAAGCCAATGGTTAAGGTTAAGGGCAAGCCTCTTATTTATCATATTATGAAACAATACGCTAAGTTTGGATTTAAAGATTTTTATATTGCCTTAGGGTATAAAGGCAATGTTATTAAAAATTATTTCAGAGATAATTCTTTTAATTGGAAAATTAATCTAATTGATACAGGCCTACACACTATGACAGGTGGTAGATTAAAAAGATTAACTAAATATCTTAAGGATGAAACCTTTTTAATGACTTATGGAGACGGTGTTTCTAATATTAATGTTAAAAAATTAATAGATTTTCACAATAAGACTAGAAAAAAAGTAACACTTACAGCTGTAAGGCCACCAGCTAGATTTGGAGCAATTAAAATAAATAGAAACAATGTCACTTATTTTAAAGAGAAATCAAAACTTGATGAAGGTTGGATTAATGGAGGATATTTTGTAATGCATCCTAGTTTCTTAAAATATATAAAAAATGACAAAACCTTTTTGGAAAAAGAACCTTTAGAAAATATTTGTAAAAATAAACAATTAGCAGCTTACAAACATCATGGTTTTTGGCAGTGCGTGGATACTAAAAGAGATTTAGATAAACTTAAAAAAGATCTTTAAAATTGAAAAAAAAAATAAATATTTTAGTCGTAGGAGGCACAGGTTTTATTGGCTATCATTTAATCAAAAAATGTGTAAAAAAAAATTGGAAAGTTACAAGTATTTCGACTCGTAAACCAAAACCTTACAGATATATAAAAAAGGTAAAATATGTTATTTGCGATATTTCAAAAAAGAAACAATTAACTAAAAAGATTAATGATAAATTTGACTATGTTGTCAATTTAGGTGGACATGTTGATCACACCAATAAAGCTAAAACCCACAAAAGTCATTATATTGGTGTCAGAAATTTATCTAAAATTTTTTTAAATAAATCTTTAAAATCATTTATTCAAATTGGTAGTGGTGGTGAGTATGGAAATTCAAAAACTCCTCACAAAGAAAGCAATGTCACGAATATTAGTAAAATAAACTCTTCATACATTAAATCAAAACTTTTGGCCTCTAAATACCTAATGAGTCTTTATTTAAAGTTTAAATTTCCCGTAACAATTCTACGTTTGTATCAGGCTTATGGCACACAACAAGATATCAATAGACTTATTCCGATTGTTATAACTAATTGTATTAAAGATAAAAGATTTAACTGTTCAGATGGGAAACAATTTCGTGATTTTATATTTATTGATGATGTAGTAAAAGCAATTATTCTCTCTTTAAAAAACTCCTATGCAAAGGGGGAGATTCTTAATATTGCTTCTGGAAAAATTATAAATGTAAAAAAATTAATTCAGTTAATTAATAATAAAGTAGGTTATGGCAATCCACAATATGGAAAAATAAAATTAAGAGAAGATGAAAAATTATTTTTTTTTCCTTCAATTAAAAAGGCAAAAAAGATCTTAAACTGGTCCCCTACAATTTCTATAAATAATGGATTAAACAAAACTATTCAATCTTATAAGCAATATTATGACATCAAAAAAAAATGACCATTTGGTAAGCGTTATTATGAACTGTTACAATGGTGAACAATTTTTAAGGAAAAGTATAAAAAGTATTTTGCTTCAAAGTTATAAAAATTGGGAATTAATTTTTTACGATAACTGTTCTAATGACAATAGTAAGAAAATTATTGAAAAATTTAAAGATAGAAGAATTAAATATTTTAAATCTAAATTATTTTTAAATTTATATCATGCTAGAAATAATGCTATCAAAAATGCAACTGGTGAATATATTGCATTTTTAGATACCGATGATTGGTGGGATCAAAATAAACTTAAACAACAGGTACATTTTTTTAAAAAAAATAAAAACGTAAAAATACTTTACACAAATTGTTTTATTTATTATCAAAAAACAAAAAAAAAGAAATTACTTCCAACAAGACTTTACTCTGGTATGATCGCTAAAGAATTGTTAAAAAATTATTTCATAAATATACTAACAGTTATGATGAAAAGAGATATTTTTAAGAGTAATAAGTTTGATGAAAGGTATAATATTATTGGTGATTTTGATTTTTTTACAAGACTGAGTTTAAAATTTCCTATTTATTGTATCGATAAGCCTTTGGCTTACTTCAGAGCACACAAAAATAACTATTCAGCCATCAAAAAAAATGATTATATAAGAGAACTAAAGTATTGGATAAAAAAAAATAATCAAAAATTTAAAAGAAAAAAAATAAGTATGTTTCATCCATGGATAACCATTAAAAAGTTACAAATTAAAAGCTTGCTTAATATTAATTAATATAAAGGGCGTGTAGTTCAGTGGTAGAACGCTTCGTTGACATCGAAGAGGCCATAAGTTCAATTCTTATCACGCCCACCATTTTTGTTGTTTAGTGCTACTTT
>MDSV01150772.1_pt1 | contig 14387 bp, 13 predicted proteins | sample 810851 | NCBI WGS metagenome assembly MDSV01 (sample SAMN05326640, study PRJNA326480) | marine metagenome | isolation source: seawater | place: Atlantic Ocean: North East | collected 2012 | reverse complement strand
GCTTGCCGGCGGTCCTGAGGCCGTGGCTTTGCCCGCCGGAGAGGCGCCAGAGGTCAAGCCAGTGCAGGTGTCTGAGGTGGATGCCGACCTTGAGGAACTGAAGAAATCGATCGACAAACTCTGAACCTCAGCCTTGATCTCTGCCCAACCCCCCGCCTTGATTCATAGGATCGGGGGACGTTTTACAAGCTGCAGTGGGCCAAGCCGTGTCTGACTACACCGATGCAACGTTCGCTTCAGAGGTGTTGCAGGCAACATCCACCGTGTTGGTGGATTTTTGGGCTCCCTGGTGCGGCCCATGCCGCCTGATGGCTCCCCTGATGGACTGGGCTGCTGAGACCTATGCCGACAGGTTGCTAGTCGGCAAGATGGAGGTGGATAGCAATCCCGTCACCCGAGACGCTTATCAGGTGCAGGGCATTCCCAGTCTGATCCTTTTCCGGGATGGCAAGGAAGTCGCCCGTCAGGAGGGAGCGATTGCCAAGCCCCAACTGCAGGCCTTCCTGGATGCTCACCTCTAAACGACTGAAACGCCTCGGAAGCGGCGTTTTCGATCGCAACGATCAGCGCAAGCAGCGTTATCGCACGAGTGCAGCCGAAGGTCACCAACCTCTCGTGGATCTCTCGCTGGGCTCCACGGATTTGGATCCACCAGCGGTAGCGATCAACGCCATGGCTTCGGCCCTGGAACTCCCTGGAAGTGCCACGTATTGCCTGCATGCGGGCACGCGTCCACTGCGAGAAGCGGTGGTCGATTGGTGTGCCCACCGTTTTGATGTGACGGTGGATCCCGACCGGGAAGTGCTTCTCTTGGTCGGCTCCCAGGAGGGAACAGCCCACCTCCCTTTGGCTGTTCTCAATCCTGGAGATGCCGGACTGATCCTTGATCCCTGTTATCCCTCCCATCGCGGTGGCCTGTTGCTCGCCGATGCGGTGATCCGCTCTCTCCCTCTGCGCGTTGAACAGCAGTGGCGCCCCTGTTTCGACAGTCTCAACGCCAGCAGCTGGGACCAGTTGCGGCTGATGGTGATGGGCTTTCCCCACAATCCCACCGCTCAAGTGGGTGAGCAGGCCTGGTTGGACGAGGGGATGGACCGCGCCAAACGTCATGATTTGGTCTTCGCCCATGACAATCCCTACGTGGATCTGGCTCTGGACGGTGAGGCTCCGGCTCTGCTGCGCACGCATGGATGGCGTGAGCGAGGTATTGAGTTCTTCTCCCTTTCGAAGGGTTGGTGCATGGGAGGTTTCCGGCTGGCCTTCGCCGTTGGTGCTGAGCCGTTGATCACGGCATTGCGCCAGCTCAAGGGTGTGGTCGATTTCAATCAGTCGCTCGCCTTGCAGCAGGGCGCGATCGCAGCCCTGTCTCAAGCCCCTGACTGGCCTCAGCAGATTTTGCCTGTGTACCGCGAACGCCGGGATCGAACACTGGCTGCCCTCACTCGCCTTGGCTGGCAGGCCCCTTGCCCGTCGATGGCTCTCTACCTATGGCTGCCGCTACCCGATTGGGCCTCTGCCTCCGATTGGGATGACGAGCAACTGGCCGCGGCCTTGCTGGAGCACACCGGACTGGCACTCACGCCTGGGTCGGGGTTTGGCGATGCCGGTTTGAATTGGCTGCGACTTGCGTTAGTCAGGCCGGTGGAAGAGCTGGAAGCCGCGGTTGCTCGCTTAGAACCCTGGTGGCGCCAGCAGTGTTGATGCCAACTGGGGGTGCTTCCCTGGCTCGGCTGCGCAGACAAAGCGGGGCTCCGCCTTGGCAGTTGCGTTGTTTGCCTGTGTGTGCGAGCACAGAGCAGGTTTTGAGCGACTGGTTGCGTTTGCATCCTTGGGACGGAGTGCTCCCCCGGGCCGTCATTGCCCGTCGTCAAACCTTGGGCCAGGGTCAGTGGGGGCGTCGCTGGCAGTCGCCTCCTGGAGGTGTCTGGCTCAGCGCCGCATTGCCCTGGTCAGCGCCTTGCTCGGCGCCAGGGATCTTGGGGCTTGCGGTGGCGGTGGCGCTGGCGGAGCGCTTGGAGGCCTCCGGTGTGGCTGTGCTGATCAAATGGCCCAATGATCTCTTGGTGCAGGGCCGCAAACTCGCAGGTGTCTTGCCACGCATGGTCGTCCGCGGCAGCAAGGTTCGTTTGGCTCGAGTCGGTGTGGGTCTCAATGTCGTTAATGCGGTGCCGCCTGGCGGCATTGCATTAACGGAGATTCCTGTTGTTCAAAGACTTCAGCAGCTCCACTGGACGGCGGAGGTGCTGGCGGCTCTAGACCATGCTGTCTCCCTGGTGGCAGACCCCGAGCGGGTCTGCCATGCGACTGAGATGCGGTTGTGGACGCGACAGGTGCAGGATCCCCGCAGTGGGGAAAGCTGGAGCATTGAGGGGCTAGCGGAGGATGGTGCTCTGCGTTTGCGTCAGGGAACCCGGACGAACACCTGGACTCGTTGGAACGATGCCCCTGTTGCGGATCTCTAAAGTCTTGCTGAACACAATTGGAGTTGGGCTGTGCGTTGGCTCGCGGCTGCCTGGCTGCTGACTGTTCCCGCTGGGGTGCCCCTTCATCCTTCTGGCCCAGTGCGGCCTCCTGCGAATCTGCCTGCGCCGCAATCCCCTCTGCGCTTTGATCATTCGCTCGAAAATCTCGAGCGCAATCAGGTGATTACACCTGCTGAACGCCGTGAGCTCGAGGGTGATGCCCCGGGACTGCCGATTGATGTTCCTCGTTTTCAGCAAGCCTGTCGCAGTGGGGCCCTGTCCCGTCAGGAGTGTGCTTCAGGGGTCGCGATCCGGGGCGGGGCCGGTCGCCGACTGGCGGCGCGAATTGCTTGGCGCGAGAGAGGTGGCGCTGGCTTGCCCACCACGCTGCGGCGGGGCAGGGATGGCCGTCCCCTGCCTCCGATCACCGTGCCGGTGTCTGCCCTGCTCGGGGGCAGCGGTTTTCGACTCGAATCGGTGTTTTCTGTCACCCCGAGACCCTTGCCGCTTGTGGGGAACGGTGATCGTCGCTTGCTCTTCCCGATCATCGGTTCCGCGATCACCACCAGCGAGTTCGGTTGGCGCATGCATCCAGTTTTTGGTGAGTGGTTGATGCACGCTGGCAGGGATCTAGCAGCCCCTGAGGGCACGCCTGTGGTGGCAGCCCTGTCTGGCAGCGTCGCCAGTAGCGGCCTGGCTGGTGGCTATGGCATCGCGGTGGAGCTGGAGCATGCCAATCCGAAACGGCGCACCCTTTATGGCCATCTGTCTGAGCTCTATGTCAAGAGCGGGGACCGGGTGCGGCAGGGTGAGGTGATCGGCCGGGTGGGAAGCACGGGCATCAGCACCGGACCCCATCTGCATTTCGAGTTGCGCAAGCCCCATGGCTCTGGATGGGTGGCCACCGATCCTGGCGATATGGACCTCAATCCCCTCACCGGTGAGGGTGGCGATGCCGTAGCAATGCTGGTGGGCCAGCTGCTGGACAGCCTCAGGTCTCCTGACTCGAGGCGTCCCGAAGGATGAATCCCACACCTCGCACGGTGTGGATCAGTGCCGGTAATTCAGGCGCTTCAATCTTTTGGCGTAGATAGCGGATATAGACGTCGAGCAAATTGTCGTCGCCGTAGAAGTTGTCGCCCCAGACGCCGCGCATAATCTCCGCACGTTCCAGAACCTTGCCGTCGGCACGCATCAGGAACAGAAGCAGATCGTATTCCTTGACGGACAATTGAATTTGCCGGTCGCCGCGGCTGACATCGCGGGTGCTGGTGTCGATCCTTAGATCACTCATTGTGAGGACCACCGGCTCTCGCCCCTGCCCCCCTCCAGAGAAGGTCTGGGCCCGGCGTTGCATCGCCCTCAGGCGAGCCATCAGTTCCTCGATCGAGAAGGGTTTGATCAGGTAGTCATCAACCCCGGCATCCAGAGCTGTGACGCGATCGGCGATGTCGTCGTGGCCCGTCAGCATCAGGATCGGGATGGTGACGCCACTTCGCCGGATGCGCTGACAGATGTCCACACCGGAGAAGTCGGGCAGGTTCCAGTCGAGAACAATCAAATCAGGGGCCGGTTCGGACCGTGCCTTCACCAGGCCGGACGCTCCATCGCAGGCGATATCGACGTCATAGCCCTCGACATCCAGTTCAAGCTGAAGCAGTTCGGTGAGCTTGGCTTCGTCGTCCACCACGAGGACGCGCAGACGTGGTGTTGACGGGTCTGGCATGCAGGCTGCAGGCGCCTCTCCCCAAGTTAAACAGGCTGAGAAGCCCTGACCGAATTCTCAGTTATTGCTGATTCCTGGAGATGTTGTCCACACGGCCATCTCGGAAGAAGGCCACGGTTTCGGCGCGGGCAGCAACCTCATCCTCATGCGTGACAAGCACAAGGGTGATGCCCTGGCTGTGCAGGTCATCGAAGAGATCAAGCACGTCCTCGGTGGTGCGGGAGTCGAGAGCTCCTGTGGGTTCATCCGCAAGCAGTAAGGCCGGTTGGTTGATGATCGACCTGGCGATGGCAACCCTCTGCTGCTGGCCACCAGAAAGCTGGTTGGGTCGGTTCTCCAGTCGTTCCGCTAGCCCGACACGGTCAAGGGCCTCGGCAGCTCGATGGCGCCGTTCTTCTGCTGGCACCCCGGCATACACCATTGGAAGCATGACGTTCTCCATGGCCGTGGCGTGCGGGAGCAGATGGAACTGCTGAAACACGAACCCCAGTTGCTGATTGCGCAGATCGGCGAGATGGTCATCATCAAGCTGTTCCACTGCAACGCCGTTCAGCAGATATTCACCTGTGCTGGGGCGATCGAGACAGCCGAGAATGTTCATCGCCGTGCTCTTGCCGGATCCGCTGGCGCCCATCACAGCCAGGTAATCGCCTTGTTGAACGGTGAGATCAAGGCCATCAAGGGCCCTCACTTCAGTTGCACCCTGGCCGTAGATCTTTTTCACGCCCGTCAGACGGGCGACTGGATGGCCGGGGTCAGCGGTGGAGGGCTCAGCCAATCGCTTTCTGACTAGCGATGGCGATTGCCTGCTGCAGCAGCGGAGTGCCGTCAACGGCACTATTGGCCCAGCGGAAGATCGGATCGGAAAGAATGCCTCCCACTGCAGTGACAATCACGCAAGTCACCAGGGCGAAGCGGAGTGGGGGTAGGCCGATGGTGTTCCAAGTCACCTCGGGATAAGCCTTGACCACGTCAGAGGCCTCTTGGGGCTCCTTGACCACCATCATCTTGATCACCCCGATGTAGTAGTAAATCGACACCACGGAGGTGATCAGGCCAACCACCACCAGGAGATACTGGTGATCGGCCCAGCCGGCGAAGAAGAGGTAAATCTTGCCGAAGAAGCCAAGCATCGGCGGGATCCCTCCCAGAGAGAGCAGGCAGAGGCTCAGTCCGAGTGTGATCAGGGGATCCTTTTGGTAAAGACCGGCGTAGTCGGAGATTCGATCACTACCGGTGCGGATGGAGAAAAGGATGATGCAGGCAAAGGCGCCCAGATTCATGAACAGGTAGGCAGCCATGTAAAGGACCATGGCGGCAAAGCCTTCTTCGGTGCCACACACCAGGCCGATCATCACGAAGCCCGCCTGGCCGATCGAGCTGTAGGCCAGCATGCGCTTCATCGAGGTCTGGGCCAGCGCCACCACGTTGCCGAGGGTCATGCTCAGCAGGGCTAAGACTGTGAACAGCAGCTTCCACTGGGTATCGAAGGAGCCGAAACAGCCCACGAGGATGCGCAGTGCAAGGGCAAAACCTGCTGCCTTGGACCCCACCGAGAGAAAGGCCACCACCGGAGTTGGTGAGCCTTCGTACACATCAGGCGTCCACTGGTGGAAAGGCACAGCAGCAATTTTGAACGCCACTGTTGCCAGCACGAACACCAGGGCAAGGGCTGCCAAAGGCGATGGACTATCGATCAGAGCAAGACCGATGGTTTCGAGGCTGGTGGAGCCGCTCAGGCCATACAGCAGGGACGCGCCGTAAAGGAACACGGCCGCAGCGGCTGAACCGACCAGCAAATATTTCAACGCCGCTTCCGAGCTGCGGGCGTCCCGCTTCATGTAGCCCGAGAGCAAATAACTAGCGACTGAGAGGGTTTCCAGCGAGACGAATACGCTCACTAGATCGGTGGCACCGCAGAGGAGCATGCCTCCCAAGGTTGCCGCTAGGAGGATGGCGGCGTATTCACCAACGGGCGTACCGCTCTTTTCTGCGTATCTCCAACTGATCAGCAATGACAGCAAGGTGGACATCGCCACCACCGCCCTGAAGGCGATGGCCAGTCGGTCGGAGAGAAAGGCCCCGAGGAAAGAGGGCTCCAGAGGTGCATTCCACTGCAGGGCCAGCAGCACAAGGGCAGCACCAAGGCCTAGGTAGCAGATGGGAGGGACCCAACGGATGGCGACGCGTTCACCAGCCAGGTCCACCAGAAGGGTGGCCAGCATGGCCAGCAGCACTGCCCCCTCCGGGGCAATGGCTCCGGCGTTTAGCGCCAGATTCAGCAATTCGCCCGGCGCGGGCATGGCCTGGGTGGAGAGAAGCAGTGCACCCAACTCGGGCATGGCGCTCGCGGGATCAGACCTGTTCGGATGACTGTAGCCGCGCTGCCGGATCGACCTGCTTGAGGCCATGAAAACCTGTCCATTCGCTGCAGTTGGTTCGACGGTGCGATAAAGAAGGGGACGGTTACCTCCCGCCTGTGGCGAACACCCTGGTCATCGTCGAGAGCCCCACCAAGGCCCGAACCATCCGTGGTTTCCTCCCCAAGGGCTACCGGGTTGAGGCCTCGATGGGTCATGTGCGCGACCTCCCCAACAACGCAAGCGAGATCCCAGCGGCCCAAAAAGGGCAGAAATGGGCCAACCTCGGTGTCAACACTGAATCCGACTTCGAACCCCTCTATGTGGTTCCGAAGGACAAGAAGAAGGTGGTGCGCGAGTTGAAGGACGCGCTGAAGGGGGCGGATCAGCTCCTCTTGGCGACTGATGAAGACCGGGAAGGGGAAAGCATTAGCTGGCACCTGCTCGAACTTCTGTCGCCCAAGGTGCCTGTCAAGCGCATGGTGTTCCACGAGATCACCAAAGAGGCCATCTCCCGGGCTCTGGATGACACACGAGAGCTCGATATGGAGCTTGTGCATGCCCAGGAAACTCGCCGGATCCTCGATCGCCTTGTCGGCTATACCCTTTCCCCCCTCCTTTGGAAGAAAGTGGCTTGGGGGCTTTCCGCCGGCAGGGTGCAGTCGGTGGCTGTTCGCCTTCTCGTGCAGCGTGAACGGGCTAGAAGAGCGTTCCGCAGTGGCAGTTATTGGGACCTCAAAGCAAGGCTCAGCCATTCCGGCAGCAGTTTTGATGCCAAACTCAGCCATCTCGGTGGTCAGAAGATTGCCACCGGTAACGATTTTGATGAGAGCACAGGAGCCCTGAAAAAGGGCAGTGCCGTTCGTCTGCTCAGTGAAGACGAGGCCCGTCTCCTGGCCGACCAAGTGCGCAGTGGTGACTGGTGTGTCGAGGCGGTGGAGGAGAAGCCGACGGTGCGGCGCCCTGTTCCGCCCTTTACCACCAGCACCCTGCAGCAAGAGGCGAACCGCAAACTGCGGCTTTCCGCACGGGAGACCATGCGCTGCGCGCAGGGGCTCTACGAACGAGGGTTCATCACCTACATGCGCACCGACTCGGTGCACCTATCCGAACAGGCAATTACGGCTGCTCGCAGCTGTGTTGAATCCCGCTACGGCACGGAATACCTCAGCAAGGCAGCACGTCAGTTCAGTACCAAGGCTCGGAATGCCCAGGAGGCTCACGAAGCGATCCGCCCGGCCGGCGAAAGCTTTCGCTCTCCGTCTGAAACGGGACTTGAGGGGCGGGATCTTTCGCTCTACGAACTGATCTGGAAGCGCACCGTTGCCAGTCAGATGGCTGAAGCGCGGCTCACGATGATGGCTGTTGAGCTTGCGGTTGGCGAAGCCCGCTTCCGGGCGAACGGCAAACGGATTGATTTCCCAGGCTTCTTCCGCGCTTACGTCGAAGGCAGCGATGACCCGGATGCGGCCCTTGAGGGGCAGGAAGTGCTGCTGCCTGCACTGAAAAGTGGTGATGCCCCAAGTCCTCAGGAGGTGGAGGCACTCGGTCACCAGACCCAGCCGCCGGCTCGATTCAGCGAGGCATCCCTCGTGAAGATGCTTGAGAAAGAAGGGATTGGCCGTCCATCCACCTACGCCAGCATCATCGGCACGATTGTTGACCGCGGTTACGCCAGCCTGCAGAGCAATGCCCTTACCCCCAGCTTCACTGCCTTTGCTGTGACGGCTCTTCTTGAGGAGCATTTCCCCGATTTGGTGGACCCTGGCTTCACGGCTCGGATGGAAAACACTCTGGATGAGATTTCCCACGGCAAGGTGCAGTGGTTGCCTTATCTCGATGGGTTCTACAAGGGCGAAAAGGGCCTTGAGAACCTCGTCCAGCAACGGGAAGGAGACATCGATTCCGGGACCTCACGCACGGTGGATCTCGAGGGTCTGCCCTGTGTGGTGCGCATCGGACGTTTTGGGGCCTATCTCGAGGCCAAGCGTGTTGGGGAGGATGGCGAGGAGGAGTTGCTCAAAGCAACGCTGCCGCTGGAAATCACTCCTGCTGACCTCGATGCCGAGAAGGCTGAACTCATCCTCAAGCAGAAGGCCGATGGGCCTGAAGCCCTGGGTGAGGATCCTGAGACCGGCGATTTGGTTTATCTGCTGTTTGGTCAGTACGGCCCCTATGTCCAGCGCGGCCAGGTGAGCGATGAGAATCCCAAACCCAAGAGGGCTTCGCTTCCCAAGGGTGTGAAGCCCGAGGACCTCTCCTTAGACGATGCGCTTGGGTTGCTGCGCCTCCCCCGGCTGCTTGGCGAGCATTCGGATGGTGGCAAGGTGCAAGCTGGCCTCGGGCGTTTCGGACCCTATGTGGTGTGGGACAAGGGCAAGGGCGAGAAGGATTACCGCTCGCTCAAGGGGGAGGACGATGTGCTGAGCGTGGGCCTGAGTCGGGCTCTCGAGTTGCTGGCCATGCCCAAGCGTGGGCGTGGAGGTCGCACCGCTCTCAAAGATCTCGGCAAGCCCAAGGGCAGTGATGAAACCATCCAGGTGTACGACGGTCCCTATGGCCTTTATGTGAAACAGGGCAAAGTGAATGCCTCCTTGCCGGAGGGGAAGGGGGCTGACGACATCACCCTGGAGGATGCTGTTGAACTGCTGGAGGCCAAGGCCGCGGCCAAAAAGACCTCCCGACGCAAAACGACGACCACCAAAAAGGCTGCTGCTAAGAAGCCGGCGGCCAAGAAGCCACCGGCGACCACCAAAACGGGTCGGCTCCGCGCCAGTGCCGTTCGCGTGATCAAGCCTGGAGATGCCTGATGGTCCAGGCCCGTTCTGGCCTCTTGATGGTGGCGATCATGCTCCTGCAGGCCTGCGGGAATAACCCTGTTGGCCAGAAGCTTGCAGACAGTTTTGATGCACCGTCCACACCCGCTGCCGGCACCGCGTCGGTGCCTTCAACCTCTGCATCTAGCGGCGAGCCATCACCGCAGAAGCCCCGTCCCCAGCCGTTGATGTCAACGCCAGCGGACGGGGCTTCTGCGGATAGCAAGGATGACAAGCCAGCTACTGCGGTGCCGTCCCGAGCGGTGGTGAGCCAGGCGCGCCCCAAGCCAGCGACTCCTCAGCCTTACAGGATCACGATTCGACTGTCGGCGGCGGATCCTTCCGCTCCGGCTGAAGTGGTGACCAGGTCCCTGCGGGAGGCCGGCATTGAATTTGAAGTGGAGAGGATCGAGCGCATTCAGCCCCCTGCCACCCTGCAGGTGACCCCGGATCGCCGAGGAGCGAAACCTTGAGCCGGCCTGTCGGTCATGGCATGAGCCGTCGCCAGGCTTTGCGGGTGATGGAGACCTCCTATCTGGCCGCTACCGCAGGCCTGATTTGGCTGGCGCTCTATTACTTGCCCGTTGGTGGGGCGCTGTTCAGGCTGGCCCTGCCCCTGCCGCTGGCGCTTTTGCTGCTGCGACGAGGCTGGAAGGCCGGCCTGGAGGGCGTGGTTTTGGCGGTGCTGCTTCTGGTGGCTCTGATGGGTCCCGTGCGCGGGCCTTTGATCCTCTTCCCCTACGGATTGCTCTCGCTTTGGCTGGGTTGGTGCTGGCTTCGGGGTCTGAGCTGGTGGCTGAGCTGGGGCCTGGGAACCCTGCTCGGTGCAGCCGGTTTTCTGGTGAGGGTCGTGGTGTTGTCGCTGCTGGTGGGAGAGAACCTCTGGGTGGTGATTACCCGGGCTGGTGACAACATGCTCAATGGCCTGATCAGCACCCTCAACAATGTTCTGGTGCTGTTGCATTTACCTCTGCGCGTCACCCTTTCCCCCGATCTCGAGCAGGTGCAGTTGATGGCGCTGGGCCTGGTGATGCTGCAGCAGCTCATCTATGTGCTTGCCCTGCACGCTTTGTCGTATTGGATCTTTCCGCGTCTGAAGGCTCCTGTTCCATCGCCTCCGAAGGCGCTAGAGGGCCTGGTTGCCCTTGACCCTCTCTGAAGCAGACCTCCTTCCTCTGCGATGTCTCCCACCATGGCCTCAATCCTTCCGCCTGGATGTGAGTTGATCGGTGCAGGTTGGTCGCATGCCGATCTCACCGCCCGCTTGCGCCCTTGGTGTGATCAGGCATTTCAACCCTCGTTGCTGGTGGTGTTGGCGGCCACCCGCACCGCCGAGGTCCCAGGGATCTCGGCGGCAGGGGCCACAACGGCATCCCGTCGCTACACGGCTATCGCTGATGCCGAGCTGTTGCTGCATGGGCCTGCTCATCAGCCGCACTGGCCCCTCCCCCCTTTGCCGGCAGGGGTCTCACCGGCACTGATCAGCTGGGCTGCAGCCCAACGACTCGCCCTGGCGCCTGAGGTGGCGGCCATCGGTCTGCATCAACAGCCCCCGTTCCCGCATCTGCGTTTTGAAGCACCCTCCCTCGGGGCTGCGGACTGTCTCAGCAGTGGTCAGGCGATGTCGCTTGACAGGGTCGAGCAGCTTTGGGAGCGCGGGCGGCGACTGGGGTCTGTGCTGCGGGGGCCGCTCGTGCTGGCGGAATGCGTCCCGGGAGGCACCACCACAGCGCAGGCTGTACTGAGTGGCCTTGGGGTGCCCGTGGATGACCTGGTGAGCGGCAGTGCTCGGCAGCCACCTCTGGTCCTGAAACAAAGGCTGGTCGCTGACGGGCTGAAAGCGGCTGCTCTGCGCCCGCCTATTCAGCCGAAGCCCTTGGTTGCTGCCGTGGGGGACCCGTTTCAGGCCCTAGCCGCTGGGCTCATCGAGGGGGCCATGGAGTCCGGCCAGCCGTTAATGCTGGCGGGGGGCAGTCAGATGCTGGCTGTGCTGGCCCTTGCTCTGACCGGCTGTGCCCCTCACGAGCGCCCAGTGCTGGCAAGTCAGTTACTTCTGGGCACCACCGCCTGGCTGGCGGATGAGCAGCTTGCGGAGATGGTGGATCAGAGGCCTAGCCCTCCAGCCTTCCCGGAGCTGTTGCAGCGCGTTTCCCGTTTTTTGGAGCTCCCTGTTTTGGCGATCGCCAGTGGTCTGCGTTTGCAGTTGAGTCGCCATCAGCAGCTTCGCGATTACGAACTCGGTCATGTGAAGGAGGGGGTCGGTGCAGGGGGGCTGGCTCTACTCGCCCAGCTGCGCGGTATTGGTACGGATCAGTTGCTGGCGGATTGCGATCGGGCGATGGATGCTCTGTTGCAACAGCCCGGTGGGTGCACTGGTGGCGGGTCTTTAGGGTCGGAGCCATGACGGCCGACTCCAACGTTCCATCCCTGCGTTCACCTGCTCTGCCCCCGGCGGGGATCCGGCGGCGCCAGGTGCTGCAGATGGGTTTGCTGCTTGGTATGAGTGGCCTTTCGGGATGTGCCAGGGCCGCTGCCCCCACGTTGATGGCGGCCCCTGAGACTCTGCCGATGCTCTGGCGCCGCCGGATCGCTAAGCCTTGGCAGTACAAACCCTTGGAATCGATCCGGCAGCTGGAGGGCCAGCTTCCGCTGCCGGCGGACCTCCTAGCCCTTCCGGACGGCTGGGTTCCCCAGCTCCCCCCGGATGCCTTGCAGTCCTTAGGGGCGCCCTCGCTGCGTGAGCGCCTCAGTCAGCAGGCTGTCAGCCTGCTGGGGAGCTTCCCTCCCGATTTGGCTGCGGCTCTGTTGCCTGTGTCGGTCAGTCCCTGGGTGATGGTGTTCCGGGGCGATGACGACGGGCCGAATGTGGCCAAGCAGGGGTGGAGAACGTTGCTCGAGCCTGGCCTGGCTGGGCAGGTGGTGCTCCCCGCTAGCCCCAGGCTTGTGCTCAGTCTTGCCGATCACATCGATGCGCCTGATGCGTTGCGACGTCTGCGGGGAGCGGCTCGAGTGTTTGACGATCGTCATGCTCTCAACTGGCTGCTGCAGGGCAAGGCTCGGGTGGCGGTTCTGCCTTTAGTGCGGTGCATGAAGATGCTCAGGAGTGATCCGCGGGTGAAGGCGGTGTTGCCTGAGCAGGGTGCGCCTCTGAATTGGACGCTGTTGATGCGGCCTGCCACAACCAAGGAACCACTGCCCCAGGCCTGGGTTGAGGAGGCCTGGAGCGAGCCGCTTCTGGCTGGGCTGCTGGCTGAGGGCTGGGTGCCACCTTTGCCCCAGCAGGTGTTTAGGGGGCTGCGTGCGTCTGTGCCGTCGCGTCTGCGTCCTGTCGTGCTGCCGCCTCAATCCATCTGGGACCGTTGCTGGAGTCTCAGCCCTCTATCGCCCCCTGAGGCGCAACAGCTGGCGGAGCGCTGGGACGATTCAACCCCATAGCCGCCGCCGTGGTGCTGCAGCCAGCAGGGCATGGGTCTCTGCCAAGAGATCGGGAATGGGCAGGTCGTGCGGGCATCGAGGCAAGCAGTCTCCGCAGCGTTCACAAGCACTGGCGTTGCGCGATTCCCACCAGTGGCCGGCGCGTCCGATGAGGTTGTAGCGCTCTTCGCAGTAACCACGCAGATCGTGGCCAAGACGCATGTTTCGCAGGCGCAGCAATTCCGGAATCGGCACTTGGTTTGGGCAGGGCAGGCAGGCCCTGCACTGCCCGCATTGATCGCGCCCCAGCCGCTCGCTGCGGCGTGCCTGCAGTTGATCGAGCGCCTGGTGTTCGCTGTTGCTCAAGGGTTGCTCCGCTTCGGCGAGTTGGTGGGCCAGATGCAGGTCCTCGGCGCGGCTGGCGCCGAGGGTGAGGGTGCTGATACCGCGGCTGAGCAGATAGCGGTAGGCGAGTTCGAGAGGGTGATGGGGACTGCAATCCGCCTCAAGGGTCGGGCTGGGGTCCTGGAGGCGCCCGCCCTTGTCGGCGGGGGAGATTGCCATGACCCCCATGTCCGCCTGGAGGGCGGAGGCGGCTAGGGGCAGATGAACAGGATCCAGCAGGTGGAGGTGGAGGCTGCAGAACTTGAACCTGCCACTGGCGATGGCGTCAGCGATCACTTCGGTCGTGCCATGACTGCTGAAGCCCACCTGACCGACCAGGCCTTCCTCGCGGGCCCAGCGCATCAGCGCCAGTCCATCCCCTTTCAGGGCCCAGTGGAGATGGTCATTCAGATTCAGACCGTGGATGGCCCAGTTGTCGAGCCTCGGCACTCCAAGACGCTGGAGGCAGTTCCGGAGCTGGGCCTGCCCCTCCTGCAACGTCACTCCTGGAAGCACCTTGCTGGTGATCACCCAGCCGCCACTTGGTGCGATGCCCCGATCGCTGAGGTCCCGCAGTGCCTGGCCCAGAAACGCCTCTGCAGGGCCGTAGGCGGGCGCGGTTTCAAGATGGTTGATCCCTGCTGTGACCGCCGCTTCCAGCACCTCCTGCATCTGGGCAGGAGAGGTGAGTGCCCGCATCGTGCCGAGGGTGAAGAGACTCACAGCCGGTCCATCACCGAAGCGTCGACGGGCTGGGGTGCGGACGGCGGGAGCTGCATTCATGCTGTGGTCATGTTGCGCTCATGGCGCGTTCTCGCCGCTCGCGTCGTTCGGATCATCAGGCTGTCGAGACTGGAGGTGACGGACGAGGGCTGCAGGACTGACCTGATCCAGAAAACGTCGGAATTCGTCCTGCTCTTCGGAGTCGGCCTCGGCATCGACGGGGATTGAGGCTTCAGCCACGACTTCCTCGAGCATCCAGATGCCTGTGCCAGTCCGCACCGCTAGGGCAATGGCATCACTGGGGCGTGCATCGATCTCGATGTCTTCGCTGCTGTCGGTGACGGCCTCAGGCGGTGCCATCTGCGTCTCTGGAGGTTGCTCCTGCCCCTTCTCCTCGCTCTGGTCGTCACCCTTCAGTTGATCAGCGTCCACGCCGTTATGGCCGCAGCGCTGGAGCTTGAGCAGTGCCCGAAACGTGCTGTCTTCAATGGCGTGGATGATG
>MDSV01137518.1_pt1 | contig 14387 bp, 15 predicted proteins | sample 810851 | NCBI WGS metagenome assembly MDSV01 (sample SAMN05326640, study PRJNA326480) | marine metagenome | isolation source: seawater | place: Atlantic Ocean: North East | collected 2012 | reverse complement strand
CTTCTAATGAAACAGTATCTATAATAGATTGATTGAGTAGAGTAGAAATTTTATTATATGAATTAAGGGGTGCTTTTGGATAGTTAATTGCATCTAATTTATCTGGATATCCACAACAAATATGAGTAATTTTTTCAATTGATGGATCATTTATACCTTCAAAACATTTAGCCAAATTATTAATCCCATAATTTATTGCTTCTTGAGGTTTTCTTGCAAACAAAGGTTCATCTACTTGAATATATTTACAACCTGATTTTTGTAATCTTTTGATTTCTACGTTAATTGTTTCTGCTAAATCAAAACCAATTTTTTCTTCAGAGGAATAATATTTATTTGCGATTGTATCAGTAATTGTCATAGGTCCAGGAATAGTTACCTTTACAGGTTTAGATGATAATTTTTGAGCAGCTTGCCAATCATTAACTAAAAAAGAATCTTTTGCTCTTACTTTTGAAATAATGGTTGGTAACCAGCATTTATAATTACCTGTTCTTGCTATTTTTTGAGTTAGGTTATTAAAATCAATTCCTTCAATATGACGGCAGTGGTAATGTATATAATTTTCTCTTCGAACTTCTCCATCAGTTATAATATCAATACCACATTCTAATTGATCATTTATTACTTCTTTTATTGCTTTTAGAAATTTTGTTTCAGGATCACTTCCTAAATTTTTGATTTCTTTATTATAAAACATAGTAGGATTTGAAGTATCGGTTCCTCCTATGGCATTAAACCAATCTGTTATTTTAAGATAATTAGGTTTTGGATACGCTCCTATGACAGTTGTTAACATGATATAACATATCAAAGATTTTTCCTTGAAAATCAATGTTTTTTCTATTTTTGCATATAAATTGATGTTTTTTAACTCTTATATTTTTCATTTTAATTACAAAATTATAAAAAATATGTTGTTATTTAACAATTCATATGGTCATCATATATTAATTTAATAAAGGGAGGAATCCATATGGATAAGATTAAAAAATCTAGCCTTACAACTCAAAAAGCAGCACGTAAATTTTCTCGTCGTTCTGCTATTAAAAGAGGTGCTGCTGCAGCAGCATTTGTAGGAGCTGCCCCAATGTTCGTTAAAAATGCTTTTGCTGCATCAAGTGGTGAAGTTAATGTTTTAATGTGGGGAGAATATTTACCTGATTCAGTTATTGCAGACTTTAAAGCAAAAACTGGCATTACTGTTAATCACACAAAGATTGGTGATAACGGAGAGATAATTGCAAAAATGAAAGCTGGAGGCGGAGCTGGTTTTGATTTAGCAAGTCCAACAAATATGAGAGCATTACAATGGGAAAACTTAGGTGTTTTATCTCCATTTGATATGTCAAAAATAACTAATATTGGAAATGTTAATCCAGGTATGGTTGCTGTTGGTGAAAGAGATTGGAACTTTGGAGGAAAAGGCTCTCATTGGGTACCTCAACTTTGGGGAACTGAGTCAATTGCTTGGAGAACTGATAAGTGGACACCAAATGGGTTACCTAGTTTTGGAGACATCTGGGAAGCAGATCCTGCTGTAAGTGGTGCTTATATGATGGGACGTACATATTCTATGATGACAGGTTGTGGAATTTGGATGCATCATCAAGGTAAGATGGATTTTTGGTCATCTTACAAAGATGAAGCTACAATGAGAAAGAATTGGGAAACAATTACTAATTATTGTATTGGAAAAAAAGGCAATCTTGTTAAATTCTGGTCAGGTGCTGATCCACAGAAACAAGGATTTACATCTGATGGCGTTATTATTGGTCAAACTTGGGATGGACCAATTGCTGCTATGATGAAAGCTGGAGAGCCAGTTGCTTATCAAACTACTGACGAAGGTGCGCTTGCTTGGGTTGATGGAATAACTCTATCAGCAAAAGCAGACAATATTGATGAAGCTTACGAGCTTATAAATTATAGTTTTGAGCCTGAAGTTGGTGGAGCAACTATTAATGCAATTGGATATAATTCAGCTGTTATTGGAGCGTCAGATTATTATACTGATGAAACAAAAGCTTTATCTCAAGCAATTTATCCAGGTGATACAGCTTCCAAGTTAAATCCTTGGCCGCCAGAACCACCTTGGTATGCAGATGCTAGAGCTGAATATGCAAATAAATTTGAAACTGCATAAATAATTATTTTTTAAAACGTCTCATTCTTAATGGGACGTTTTTTATTATTTAACTAAATTTATTATTAGGATAAAAAATCAAATATAATGAGTGCTGATGTTGAATTACAAGATGTTTCCGTTTCCTTTGGAAATTTTTATGCTGCTAAAAATGTTAATGTTAAAATAAATAAAGGAGAATTTTTTAGTTTTTTAGGCCCTTCTGGATGTGGAAAAACTACATTACTCAGAGCTGTTTCAGGATTTCTAGAACCTTCAAGTGGAAAAGTTTTAATTAACAACCAAGACATGAGGGGTATTGGTCCAAATAAAAGACCTACAGCATTAATATTTCAAAATTTAGCATTATTTCCCCTTATGTCTGTAGCTGATAATATTTCTTTTTCTTTAGAAGTTAGAGGAGCAAGTAAATTACAAAGACAAAAAAAAGCTGAAGAATTACTTGAGTTAATTGAGTTAAGTGGACAAGGTGAAAAAAAGGTTCACGAATTATCTGGAGGCCAACGTCAACGAGTTGCTATTGCAAGAGCTCTCGCAGTAGAGCCAGAAGTTTTATTATTAGATGAACCATTATCAGCTCTAGATTTAAAATTACGACAAAAAATGCGTACTGAATTAAGATCAATTCAAAAAAGAGTTAATATAACTTTCATATATATAACTCATGACCAAGGTGAAGCATTAACAATGTCTGATAGAGTTGCAGTAATGAATGAAGGTGAATTAGAACAGGTAGGAAAATGTGATGATGTTTATAATTCTCCTCATACTCCCTTTGTAGCAACTTTTGTTGGAGAAAATAATGCGTTTCAAGGTAAAGTAGAAAAAATTAATGGGAATAAAATAGATGTAAATGTTAATGGTAATATATTTACGTCTAACATTGGAAAAAAAGAAAGTGGTTCACTTTATAAATTTCATAAAGGAGATAATGTTATTCTTTTTGCAAGACCTGAGTCAATATATGTAAGAAGTGAAGTTAATAAATTTGATAACTTATTTGATGCTCAAGTAAATAATATTGAATTTGAAGGAAATTTAAAAAATATTTATTTAGAAACTAAGGATGGAAATAATGTTAAATTTAGTGTTCCCAATGCTGTTGATACTAGTTCTATTAGTTCAAAAAGTATTCTTAAGTTAACTTTTGATTCAAATAAAACTGTTGTTTTACCAAAAGGAACATTAGCCTTAGATTAATTATATATTTATTTTATGAAATATTTTTTAAATTCAAAATTTTTTAAAAAAAACGGAACACTTGTCTCAACTTATTTTATTATAGCAATAGTTTTTTGGCTTTTATTTTTAATTATTATTCCACAACTTTATATGTTGGATTTATCCTTTCGTCCTAATTTACAGCCTTTATTAAGAGGAGGACCAAATGATGTACATACTTTAGAGCACTATAAGCACTTTATATTTGGATCAGAATCCAGTCAGGAAACATTTAATTATGTAGATATAAGTGTCTTTTTAAATACAATTTTTATTGCTATTGTGGTTACTTTAATTAATTTATGTTTTTGTTATCCAATAGCCTTTTTTATGGCTAAAGTTGCAAAGCCAAATACTGCTAGATTATTAGTTGTTTCTCTAATTATCCCTTTTTGGATAAATGAACTATTAAGATCTTTTGCTTTAAGAATTTTATTTGCGAGTGAAGGTGTAATTAATAATTTATTAGTAAGCATAGGTTTTATTGACTCTTCTATAAATTTTATTGGAATGGATGTTGGACTTTATACTGGCCTTACATATGCATACATATTGTTAATGATGTTTCCATTATACAATGCACTTGAAAGTTTAGATACAAATCAATTAGAAGCTGCTAAAGATTTAGGGTCTTCGACAATCAGAACTCATTGGAGAATTGTAATACCTCACGCTAAAGCAGGTATTGCTTCGGGATGCACAATGGTTTTTATGTTAACTGCTGGAGCGTTAGCAACCCCTGTAGTTTTGAGCAGTCCTAATACATTATGGTTTACTCAACTTATTTATCAATGGTTTAATCTTAATGATAATTGGTCAAGAGGAGCAGCTTACTCCGTTATACTTTTAACAGTTTCTGTTACTTTTGTTCTTTTAATGATGCGTATTTTTAAATTAAAAATTGGTGAAATCATTCGATGAAATCGCATCATATTTTAACTTTTTTCTTAGGTTTATATATTTTTTTATTTTTTTCATATTTATTTGGTCCCTTAATTATAATGAGCGTTACCTCTTTTAATTCAGCGGAATTCCCAGCAATTACTCCCTGGGAATGTTTTAGTTTCAGATGGTTTAATGAGGGAAAAATAGCTTACGATGGTCAGCATTTAGCAGGTTTAATAACTGATAAAAATTTAAAAGATGGTTTTATTAAAAGTTTATTTATAGGTTTTGGAGTTGTTTTGTTAACTGTGCCAATTGGAATGGCAGCAGCAATAGTTTTAACTCAGGTTCACAGCAGACTTCGTTCATTGTTTTATTCTATATCTATCATGCCAGTTCTATTTCCGGGTGTAATTATTGGAATTTCTACTGTTGTTTTGTGGGATAGAGTTGCAACAATAAGTAATGATGGTTTTTTATCTGAATTAGGAAGAAATGGTATTTTTTTAACAATTTTAGGACAAACTTGTTTTATTTCAACTTATTGTTTTTTGATTTTTGTAGCACGACTTCAAAGATTTGATCAAACGCAAGAGGAGGCTGCTCTAGATTTAGGAGCATCTCAAACCCAAGTTTTTTTTAAGATTTTAATTCCTTATTTGATGCCTGCTATAGCTTCTTCAGCAGTAATTGCATTTTTAGCATCTTTTGAAAATTATAATACAACAGTTTTTAGTATTTTATCTGAACAAACTCTTACTACCGTAATTGCAACTAAAGTTCGTTTGGGTATCAGTCCAGCAATTAGTGCTTTAGCATTTGTAATAATAGTTTTAACAGTATCAGGAGCAATTGTTTATGAAATACTTAGAAGAAGAGAAGATAAAAAGAAATTAAAAGCATTACAAGATTTAATTAATATTAAAACAAAAGACACTAGACTTGTTAAAGATTATAAAAATAAATTTAAAATACCAAAATCAATTTTTGTGATTTTAATTTTACTTTTATTAGGTATTTTTGGTTTTAAAAATCTTTTTACAAATAATTTATATGGACAAAGTTGTATAGATAAAGCTGATATATCAAAAAAATCTAAGTTCTCAGAACAATTAAAATTACTTCAAGAGAATCAAGTTGATACTGAAGATCTTCAAGGAGGTGATTTAGGAGGAACTAAAGACTATGGAGATATTTTTGGAGATCCTAATTTATTTAAAGATTTTGGTGGATTTGATGATTAGAAATTGATTTGCTATCAATTAAAATTATTTTTTCCTGTTCTCAATCATTATATATAAATTTTTAATTTTTGAGCTTGTTTTAGTTGTGAAGAGTGCTGGTAATAAAGCATGAATAAAAGCCATAAAAGAAGCTAGAAATAATTCATAAGATATTTTTAAAGCCACAATCATATGTTTAAAATAATTTTCATTAGCTGCATTTAAATGTTCTTTTGATTTTTTAATCATATATTTGTTTTTGTCATAGTGCAGAGTATTTCGAAAGCCATTGTAGCTCCAACTAATGAGGTCATATTTTTTACATCGAAAGGTGGAGAGACTTCAACTAAATCAGCACCAACAAAATTCAAATTATTTAACTCTCTTATAATTAACTGTGCTTCCCTAACATTAAAACCTCCCACTTCGGGAGTTCCAGTACCAGGAGCAAAAGTTGGATCTATTCCATCAATATCAAATGTTAAATAGCATTGAGTTTCACCTAAAACATCTTTTACTAATTTCATAGATTCTTCAAAACCCATCTTATAGTATTCATCTATTGTAATTATGGTTATGCCTTGACTTCTAGCCCAAGTCATATCATCAGGATCATATAATCCACCTCTTAATCCTAAAATTACATATCTTTTTGGATCAATCAAATTTTCTTCAATTGCTCTTCTAAATGGAGTTCCATGAGTATATTTAAAACCTCCAAAGTAAGTATCCCAAGTATCTGAATGAGAATCAAATTGAAACATTCCAAGAGGTTCTTTTTTTGATAATGATCTTAAAATCGGTAATGAGACTAAATGATCACCTCCAATTGATAATGGAATAGTATTTGAAGCAAAAATAGTATCATAAAAGTCACTTATCTTTTTAAGTGAGTCATCTAAGTCTATAGGATTAACTGGACAATCACCAATATCAGCTATGTTAAATACATCATAGGGACTTTTAAGAGAGATTGGATGATATGTTCTAATTAATGAAGATGCGTTCCTAATTTCTCTAGGACCATGTCTTGCTCCAGGTCTATTTGTTGTTCCACCGTCCCAAGGAATTCCACAAATACAAAAATCAAGTTTTTCTAAATCTTTAATTATAGGAAGTCTAAAAAAGGTAGCAACATCAGCAAAGCGAGGAGTTGTCATACTTGATATTGGTTTTATTTTTGGCATTATATAGATCTTGAAAATATTTTATTATTTATTAAAATATTGAATATATCATAAAATTTAATATTATGAAATTATATCATTTACCAACAAATTTGCCAATTCCTGAAGATGATGGATTATGTGATCATCTCTTAGGTCTAAAACTTCCTGAATTAGAGTTACCTAATCAAGATGGAAATTTATTAAAATTAAACAGAAATGATACTTTCCGTTTAGTTTTATATTGTTACCCTATGACAGGAAATCCAAAAAAATTACTTCCAGAAAACTGGGATTCTATTCCTGGAGCTAGAGGCTGTACACCTCAAACATGTACTTTTCGTGATAATTATGATAAATTTATAGAATTTAATGCTTTGCCAGTTGGTATATCTTCCCAGTCAATTGATGACATAAAGGAGATGGTTTTAAGATTAAATATTCCTTATGATATTCTTAGTGATAAAAATTTAGTTCTCACAAAAAAAATTAAACTTCCTACTTTTTCTATTGGTAAAAAAACTTTTATAAAGCGTTTAACTTTAATTATTGAGAAATCATTGATTAAACATGTTTTTTACCCTATCTTCCCTCCTGATAAACATATTTTTGAGGTTTTAGATTGGTTAAAAAAAAATTAGTTATGAAGAGTTGTATAGTGTTTTTTGTCTTGGTTTTTCTTAATTCTATTGTTTTAGCTGAAGCGAATATCGATCAATGGCAAGACAGTAAAAAAACATATAAAGATCTTGTGAATGAAGGTTTTGAAGTTAAAGCTTTTAATACTAATAATATTGAAATTACAGAAGATTTGATTATGATATTATTCGTTACTGTTTTGCAAAAAGATAAAGAAGTTTATGAATGTCAAGAATATCAAACAATTTCATTACGAAACTCTTTAGAAACTCTTGATATATCTTTTGTTTGTCGTAACATTGTGCAGCCCTATAGTATTGGTTTAGGAACTTAATCTTTATAATAATTCAAAAAAAACCATTGAAGAGCAATTAAAGTTAATGAATTTGATATTTTATTTTCTTTTAATAATTTTTTAACCTCCAATACGTCATAGCTTTGTGCTAGAATATCTTCATTTTCATCTTTTTGTCCTTGTATCCTCTTCTCATCAAAGGATTTCACTTCAGCTAAAAATAAATTATAGTAAGACTCTGATGAACCAGGAGATGGAAAATAAGAACATATTTTTTTAATATTTTTTGCTTCACATCCTGTTTCCTCTTTACATTCTCTTATAGCGGCTTCTTCTGGGGTTTCATTTATATCAATAATTCCTGCTACCACTTCAAGTAATAAAGGATTATATTTTTGTTTTAAAACTCCTGGCCTAAATTGATTAATTAATATAATTTTTTTTTTTACAGGATCATAAGGTAAAACACTTGCTACATGAGCTCCACCAAATAATTCATGAGTTAAGAGACTAGACCATTTACCATTGTATTTTTTATATTTAAATGAAATTTCTTTATATTTATAGAATCCGTTATGAAGAATCTTTTTATTAAATATTTTCCAATTATTTTTCATAAATACTTGATTGAATGATTACAAATTTAATCTATATGTTTTTTATATATGGAAAAAGCATTAATTGGTGCAGGATGTTTTTGGGGAATTGAGAAATTTTATAGTGAGATTACTGGAGTTATTGATACTAAAGTTGGTTACTCTGGAGGAAATACTAATAATCCGACATATCAAGATGTTTGTTCTGGTGAAACAAATCATGCTGAAGTTGTTTTAATAAATTATGATGAGTCAATAATTTCATATGAGGAAATAATAAAATACTTTTGGGAATGTCATGACCCAACTCAATTAAACCAACAAGGTCATGATGTAGGTACTCAGTATAGATCAGTTATTTATTATTTTAATGATCAGCAAAAAAATATTGCAGAAAAATCTAGAAAATCTTTTCAAGAAAAAATTCAAAAAAATATTATGACTAAAATTTACTTTGCTAAACAATTTTATTTAGCAGAAAGTTATCATCAAAATTATTTGAAAAAAAGAGTTTAAACTGCAAAATATAATTTCAATCGATATTTATTCAGATACTGTATGTCCATGGTGCTATATTGGCCAAAAAAAACTTATGTCCGCTATAAACGTATCTAAAAATAAAAAATTTTCTATATTATGGAGACCTTTTCAACTTAATCCAGATATGCCAATTGAAGGTATGGATAGAAAATTATATTTATCTAATAAATTTGGCAGTGAAGAATTAGCTACAAAATCATATGATATTATAAGTAAAGCTGGTTTAGAAAATGGAATTCATTTTCAATTTGATAAAATAAAAAAAACTCCTAATTCATTTGCCTCTCATAAATTATTAGCAATAGCTCACAAATTTAAAAAACAGAGCCAAATAATAGAATCTTTATTTTATGCATATTTTATAGAGGGCTTAGATATTGGCGATATCAATGTATTAATCATGATAGCAAAACAGCACAATATTTATGATAATAAAATTTTAAATTATATTAAATCTAATCAGGATAAAAAATCTTTATTAGCTGATGAAAATCAGGCAAGGACTTTAGGTGTTAAAGGTGTTCCTTGCTTTATAATCAATAAATCTTATGTTTTGTTTGGCGCTCAAGATAAAAATAAATTTTTAAATCTTTTTAAAAATTTCGATAAATGAACTTAGATTTTATAATAGCTTCATTTATAGGGTTAATTATTTTATTAATTTTTTGGACAATAATTATAATCTTTATATTTATTAGAAAACCACCTAAATCTAAGTTGACTTTAAAGATTTTTCTAAGGTCTTACTTAATTTTTGGATTTTTTTTCTTTATTCTATTAATTTTCTACTATGTCGATTCGTTTTGATAAATATGGAATATTGAATAATATCTATATGTAGTAGTTTTTTCTGTTTATGCTAATAACATATTGATAATTATGATTTTTTTAATTTCTTTCTTGATAACCTCAAATTTCAGCAATATAACATAATCGCACTAATTAATTATTTTCAAATTTTTGGGTAAAATAAAGGATAGATAGATGTCGATTATTAAAAATTATCTTAAGCAAAATAAAGTAACACATACTTTTTCAAGTTGTCAGTGGCCATTAGGTGATCCTCAAGAGAAAGACTTTCATTTTTGCGATTTAAAAACTGCTACTGGTAAGCCTTATTGTCAGGAACATTGTGATATTGCTTATATTGATGAAAGAGAGCTTAAGAAGGAAAAAGAAGCTCAGAAAAATAGAAGAATTGCAGCATAAAAATAATTTTAACTTTTTATTTCTAAAAGCTACTATTAAAAAATAGTAGCTTTTTTTATTTCTGAATATTGACTTTATATTCATTTGTTTTAAAATATTTTTAAAAAATATGCTTTTTTCAATATTAAAAAAAATAAATTTTAATGGAACATTAGATATTATAGATTTTAATGGACAGAAATACACTTTTGGTGAAGGTCTGCCATATTCTAAAATAAGATTTGCAAATAATTCTATTAAAAAAAAATTATTAAGAAATCCAAGTTTATATTTAGGTGAAGGTTATATGAATAAAGAAATAATTCTTGAAGAGGGCACTCTAGATAATTTTTTGAATATTATTACTTCTTGTTATGATGATTTTTTATCAAAAAATTTTCTTTTTAGGGCGTATGAAAATATTTCAAGTTTTTTTAAGCAATTTCAACAGATAAATAAACTAATTAATTCTAAAAAGAATGTTGCTCATCATTATGATTTGGATGAGAGATTATACCGTCTTTTTCTTGATAAAGATATGCAATATTCATGTGCATATTTTCCTAACGATAATTTTAATTTAGAACAAGCTCAAATAGAAAAAAAGATACATATAATTAATAAATTAAACATAAATGATAACATGAGCGTGTTAGATATAGGTTGTGGTTGGGGAGGATTATCATTGCAAATTGCAAAAGAAACAGGAGCTAAGGTTAAAGGTATAACATTATCAAAAAATCAATTATCAACAGCCCAGAAGCGAGCACAAGAAGAGGGTTTAAGTGACAAGGTTACTTTTGCTCTTCAGGATTATAGACATGAAGTTGATCAATATGATCGAATAGTTTCAGTAGGTATGTTTGAACATGTTGGAGTTAATTACTTTCAAACTTTTTTTTCTAAAACTTATAGCTTGTTAAAAAGAAATGGAGTTTTTCTTTTACATACAATTGGTCAAAGAGGAAGACCAACGGCAACAAGTCCTTGGATTAGAAAATATATTTTTCCAGGTGGCTATATTCCAAGTATTACAGAAATATTAAACGTGTGTGAAAAACAAAATATTAATATTACTGATATTGAAATCTTAAGGCTACATTATGCTAAAACTTTAGATTTATGGTATAAAAATGTTCTAAATAATAGGAAAAAAATTATAGAATTATTTGATGAGAAATTTTATAAAATGTGGGAATTTTATTTGTTAATAAGTAAGTACTCTTTTATAAATATGGGTAACGTTGTTTTTCAAATTCAAATAGCAAAAAATATCAATAATTTGCCTATCACTAGAAATTATATATATAATTTATGAGGTTTTTCATTAAATATGCATATATTTGCCTTATTTTGATTAAAGATTGCTTGTAATTAACTTATTATTGAGTTTATCTTAAAATTAATATGAACGGTTCTATAAATCAATATTTAATCAGGGTAACTATTTTTTTAATAAGTATTCTAATTCTTGTAGTTTTTTTATATCCAATATTACAATCTGCTTTTTTATCTAATATTTATATAAATAGTGTTATTCTTTTTACGCTTTTAGTTGGTTTATTTTTTTCTATTTATAATTTGCTTAATTTACAATCTGATCTCGATACTCTGTCAAGTTTTAATATACATAAAACTCCACAAATATTATTAAATAAAAAAGGTTTACTTAAAAATTTAGCACACCAGTTAACTGAAAAAGATGGTCGTTTTTCTTTTAAATCAACAAATGTTCCCAAAATTTTAGAGTCTATTGATATTTCTATTTTAAGTAAAAGAGAAACTTCACGATATCTCGTTGGCCTACTTGTATTCCTTGGACTGCTTGGTACTTTTTGGGGTTTATTAAAAACTATTGGTTCTGTGGGAGATGTTATAAATGGTTTAGGAATCGATGATACAAATGTAGCAGGTTTCTTTAATAGTTTAAAAGATGGGCTTAATGCACCTTTAAAAGGCATGAGCGTGGCATTTAGTAGTTCCCTTTTCGGTCTTGCAGGCTCTTTAATATTAGGATTTATAGATTTACAATTAGGTCAAGCTCAAAATAAATCTTCTCAATTTTTTGAAAAAGTTATTCACAACAACAGTTCGCTAGATTTATCTACTAAAGAAAATAATATTGATAACTCATCTTTAATGGCCATGCAGAAAATATATGATAATTTAGATACCATTGTTTTTTCTCTTAAGGAAACTTCTCGAAATCAAAGTCAGATTTATTCATATATGCAAACTTTAACTGATCAACTAAAAGAGATTAATTCCTATTCTAGAGAACAAGATAAAAAAATATCTAATTTTTTATCTACTCAATTAAATGTACAGTCTGATATCTTAAAATTAACTAATCAACTTAATAAAAATGGTATTTTAGATGATAAGACAAAAAAAAATCTACAGAATATTGATAAAAGTATTCAGCAATTAACTTTAAATTTGAAAAAAAAATAAGTGATGACGACTAAGTCACTAAGATATCGACTTTATGAATCCACCAATATTTGGCCTGGCTTTGTTGACGTATTAGCAACATTGTTGATGGTCATCATTTTTATTTTGATGGTTTTTACTGTTTCGCAAATATATTTAAGTGATGCAATTTCAGGAAGAGATAAAGCATTAGATAATCTTAGAAATCAAATAAATGAATTATCTAAAATATTGATAATTGAAACTAAAGAAAAAGAGAATGTATTAAGAAATTTAGAAAAATCAGAGTCCGAATTATTTACTGAAAAAGAAAAATCAATTAAATTGGAATCTGAAATTAGTGACAATCAGTCTTTATTAGCTCTACAAAATGAAAATATACTAAACTTAGGAAATCAAATTGAAACTTTATTATCAGAACTAAGAATTGTTGCTAATGCTTTAGAAACGTATGAAGATATTGAAATAACTTCTCTTGATGTAAGTGGTTTAGGAAATAGAATTAACAAAGCTTTAGCTTCAAGAATTGATCAACTAAGGGAATTAAATAATCAATTATCAATTTCTAGAGATGAAACGTCTGTTCAAATAAAATTAGTGCAAGAAGCTAATAACAAATTATCTTTGTTAAATAATAAATTAGCAATTAATGAAGAAAAATTACAACAACAAATTACTCAATATCAAGAATTAACTAATGATTTGATCTTAATTAATGAAAGTTTAGGTCTAGAAGATGCTAATTTAATACAACAACTTGAGGCCATAAAAGATAAAAATATCGAATTAGCAAATTTAAATAAAAATTTAATAGATAGAGATAAAACTATTTTTAATTTACGTGGAAAGATTAAAGAATTAAATAATATTTTATCTATAAGCGCAGGAAAAGAATCATCTCAGGAAAATAAAATTAGCTTGCTAAATCAAAAAATATTAGATTTAAATGAAGATAAAGAAAAATTGTTAGTATCAAATAAGGAATTATCTAATCAAGCAAAAGTAAACTCAATTCAAACTTTAGAAGAAGTAAACACATTATCAAATGAAATTGATAATCTTAAAAATGAAATTAATATTTTAAACTCAGCTTTAGATGCTTCTGAAGAAAAAATATTAACAAAAGAATTAAAAATAGAAGTGTTAGGAGAAAGATTGAATACAGCCTTGACTTCTAAAGTTTTTGAGCTTCAAAAATATAGGTCCGAGTTTTTTGGTAAATTAAAAAACATTCTTGGAGAAAGAGAAGATATTAAAATTGTTGGAGATCGATTTATTTTTGAGTCAGAGTTATTATTTGACTCAGGATCTGCAAATTTACGTAAAGATGGAAAAGATAAATTAAAAGAAATTGGTCAAACCTTAAAAGAAACTACTATTCAAATTCCTGAAGATATTGATTGGATTATTCAAGTTGAAGGACATACTGATAAAAGACCTATAAATACTATTCAATTTCCATCAAATTGGGAATTGTCTACAGCAAGAGCAAACTCAGTTCTGAAACTTCTTTTAAATGTTGGATTTATGCCAAAGAGATTATCAGCAGCTGGTTATGGAGAGTTTTACCCAATTTCAGAAGGAGACTCCTCTGAGGATTTGCAACAAAATAGAAGAATTGAACTTAAGCTGACTTCTAGATAATAATTTACATTTACTTTGTTGATTTATTCATATTAGTTATTTTTTAATTATGAATTCTCTTTTTGAAAATAAAATTATATCTTCATACTATAAAGGATTTTTTTTAGTTTTCTTTGCAGGTTTATTATGGAGTTTTGGTCCAGTTGTAGTTCGATACATAGTTGATAGTAATGATTATTTATTTGAATATTTATTTTGCAGAGGTATTTCAGTTTCGTGTGTTTTAATTATTTATTTATTTATTAAAGAAGGTTTTTCTTTTTATAAAAATTTTTTAAAAATAGGTATTTCAGGTATTTTAGGTGGATTATTTTTGAGCATTGCATTTATTGGTTTCATATATTCTATAACTATGACAACTGCTGCAGTTACCTTATTTATGTTAGCAGCAATGCCATTTATTGCAGCTAT
>MDSV01077275.1_pt1 | contig 14387 bp, 2 predicted proteins | sample 810851 | NCBI WGS metagenome assembly MDSV01 (sample SAMN05326640, study PRJNA326480) | marine metagenome | isolation source: seawater | place: Atlantic Ocean: North East | collected 2012 | reverse complement strand
GTTATCTGTCAGTTGTGCTTGGACCCACAAGACGTTTTGGTTGCTATCATAGTAAGCAAGGATTCCCAATTCAACATAGGCAATTCGAGCCTTTGCATCAGGAATGTCAACTTCAGCAAGTCCCATCAGACCAATCGTCAATCCATTACCGAATTTCGCAAACAAGACTGCTCGTGTGTTCATGACTTGGAATGTACTGAACTTCAAGCCCAATGCAAACCAATACGAACCATATTCCATCGGGAAATCTCTCTTGATTGACTCGAGAGCATTGATTGGAGGCGTACCAAGCATTGTCATGAACGCATGATTTTGAACATCATCAATATCAGGCATTGGTAAGCCACGATTGATTCCAAGTCCACCCAGTAGGCCATTCACAAAGAAGAATGGAGGGCCACCAATCGGCATATTCAATCCACCAATAATGAAACAAGAAATGAATCCAGTTCCATCAGGCTTTGGAACACGAGCAAATGCACCGATGGCATTGATGCCAAAGGATGGTGTAATGATACTGCACATACCCTGATATTCGACATATTGCAATGCCCAATGATCATTCGAAGGGAAATTGATATCTTGATGAGAGGTTATGATATTGCCCATCAACGCTGCGGGAAGATTAGATTTTGATTCTTCGGGAATTGTGTCATCGAAAACGACGTATCCATCTTCTTTCGCAAGCGCTCCTGTAATCGATAAACCAGGTTGTACAACTTGGACTGCGAATGCCTTCATTTCATAATTCCAATCACCGAAATCCAATGGCTTCAAAATTGGTATATTGACTCCTAAATCGTCAACCTTGCCCTCAACACCTGCAATGGTAGCATCTGCATCGACGAGAATGAGCAATCGATCGTGATTGGCCTTGTTCGTATCTTTTTCATATGCAACTTTGATCTCTGTCACATTAAGCGGTCCAAACTTCTTGTTTAGAGGGAACGTATACGATGTCTGACCAACCATTGTCACGTTAACATCCTGTCCTTTTTCCATTGTAATGGCAATGTCAAATTGAGGATTTGCAGAATCCGTATCTTCCTCCCCACCCTCGAGAAGACCCTTGGCCATTCCATTTCCACCGTCATTGGAACCTCCACCGAGGTTGATGCCAAAGTCATCAAGCACCAATGCACCAGCATAGTGTAAGTTTGAAGCACCATGGTCGTAATCGACGGCAAAGAACATCCCGACCTTATTCAGCAGGAGTAAATCATCCAAGATAGGTTCCTTTGCACTTCGATACAATGTTGCTCCAAGCCCACCAATGGAAATTTGCAGATTCGCACTTACTGTAGTACCGTTTATGCTTACTAACCAAATCGTGAATCCCTTTTGTATGGTTGACCATTGGGAAGAGTCAACCATTTCCAATTTCAAGAGCAGTTCACCAAGTTCGAATTCACAATCATCATTGAGCGTAATTTGAATTCCAAGTTCGTTGTTTTGACCAGCGACAATGGAGATATCCAATATAGTTCCAACAGAGGCGATTTTTAGTGAAGGAGAAATGAGGCTCATGATACCATCGAGAATGATGTCGATTGGGTCATTATTTGTGAATGTATTAGTGATGTCATCTATTGACCTGAAGTTCCAAACTGCGGTCTGAGGAGAGGTGTTGCCTGTCGTAGGTGAGCGGGCTTGAAGAATTTGAAACGCATTCAATATTTTACCCGGTTTTGTCTTATCCTGTCCAGAAATCAACTCAGTATCGAGCCAATCACCATCTTCACCAATAGCATCTGCGACAAACTCTAATGCCACATTGGCAGTTTGTTTAGCAATATCAAGCAACGATGGCATTCCCTTGTTGAATTTAGTAGGAGAATCTGTTGGTGAAAACCTAAACCAAAATCCTAGTGCAGAATAGATTCCACCATTGTTGGTAACAATTGTGCTTGAACTATAATCAGTCGTTCCTTCGACTGCAAAACCTGAAACTGTAGACCAACTTGCTGACAATGCAGGTTCGATGTTGATTGGAGTGGAAACTAATGAATCAGTGTAGATCGTTGCATTCGAAGCAACTGTAAATGTGTTGACAATATCCGTCGGGTCAAACGAGACGTTAACGGATACATCCCCATGAATTTGAATACTTCCAACAGTCTTATTTTTGTTCAAGCTTATTGATATTCCAAATGCGTGAGAAAATCCGGATTCATATCCTGCAGTAATCGAGATACCATTTGCAAGAGGGTAAGAGACTGAGTGAAGCAGTGTGTTAGTGCCAGCCGTACCAATTTGAGGAGTTTGGTCATCTGTGTAGTAATTCTTTGTTAATGACATATTTGCTAGGCCAATGACCATATCCAAAATCGAAAGAGAGAATGTGTGGAGACGGGTGATTTTAGATGACTCAGATGATGGGTCTAATGGGTTATACCACATATAATCAGTAATCCATCCACTAGGGTTAGAGATTAGATTCGACATTTGTGTACCAATAATTTCCGCATTACTGCTATCCCACAATCCAATATCCTCTAACAATGTTGTAAGTGGATTCTTCAAATTATTGGGCAGGGTATTAATCGCATTCGTCAAAATTGGAGGAATGACAGAATTAACCGCACTTGAGAGGAGTGTTGAGAAACCGCTGATGGTAGGATATAGCGTAAGTCTTGGTTGTAAACTCTGATTCACATCGATTTCCAAATCCACGGTCAAACCAGAGGATGTTGTTATGCTGCAATCCAATGTTATCGAAGTTGTTGAATCGAAGGGAGATTGTATCGAACCCTGCTGGACGCCATCAAAAGGACTGAAGGTCAGAGCCAATGTTGTTCCACTAAGATCGAATGTAGGCCCAGGTTGGATGTTAAACGAAAGAGTTGCGGCCACATCAACCTTTGAGGTTGTAGAAGGCGTTGGTCTAATGATGGATATCGTTACACCATCCATAGAAGTATTTCCTTGTGAGGAGGTTGGTTCAACCTTCACACTCAATGTATTACTGACGCCAAATTCAATATGTGAATCTGTATCTTGACTTAGGATATAATCTGGCAAGAATACTCCTGCAAAGGCACCCGCTAATCCGATTAAGGTGTCAGTATTGAGACTTCCATTACTGTTGACAAAACGATTGCGTAGATATGCCACAGGTGATCTGATGAAAGAGAGAAGGGATGCACATCGATATCGACCTGAAGCTGATTGCTCAACCAAATCAAGGGCTTCCATAATCTCTCCAAACAATCCGTTTTCTTTCACTCCTGAAAGCAAATATGCATCTATTGCAGTTTGAGCGACCATCTCAAGGATCAGGGTTGGAGAGGAATTGCTTAGGAAATCACCGATGTTTGTCTGACCAACCGTAGGGACAGGATAAATTCGGATGCTTGATTCACTCGGTAACCAAACACTCGAATTCGGGTTTGATGTGTTCAAACTATGCAATGGAGAAAGAACATTCCCCATTCTTGGAAGATGCAAGTCGAGAATTTTTGGTGTTGATGAAAGTTCATCGTAAATGTATTCGAGGTATGCTCCTGAAAACGGACCTCGATTCGATCGTGTGAATTCAACTTGAACATTGAGCGTGGTGACAATACCATCGTTCGATTGTGAAGGTTGACCACCTGCAAAATCAAGGAGAAGATTCGCGTTTACATTCGAAGGTCCAATTGGGTATTTGTTCAGATCAAATTCAATCTTACCATCTGGATGAACGTACACTGTTGCACCTTCCAGCGTTGCACGTAGCGGTACTGTAAGCGCAAGTTGTCCGAATCTGGGATGATTCGAATCGTCAATATATTCAGCAGTAAGGAAACGCTCACTTAGAATCTTGAAGATGGTATTCTCATTGCCCGTCACATTCGAGAGGATTTTGTCGAGTTTCCAATTCCCATTAGGACCTTGAAGAATTGGTGCTAAATATTGTGTCGGATTTGTGCACAATGTTGAGAAATTGTTCGACTTGACAACCCAGTTATCAGCGTTCGTTAGAGGAGCTTGTGCAATATCAAGAAGTTCAAACAAACGCATGAAGGCGTCACCATCTCCAGTCTGCAAATTCACCTTTCGTTGCACCAACATTTCATCGAGGAGTGAGCCAAAACCGAGATCTGTGTTCGTATTATGGCTCGATAAATTCATTCGGCCTGGAGTTGGCCCTGTCCAATCAATTGCTCCTTGCCATACAGCATCATTGAGCGTAATGTCTGCATCCCAGCCCGTTTCATTCCAATGCAATTCGGCTTCGATACTACGCAACCGAGTATCCTCCAATGGAGCGCCAACCAGCCACTCAGGTTCACCATCACGATCGTAGGCACGTAAATCCGTCTTGACGTGAACTGCAGGAGTTGGATGTGCTGGTGCTGAATTGTTTCCATCAATCGGCATTGTGAGCATGTCAAACCGGACATCAAAATCGCTCGCCATTCCTTCTTCTCCAGGAACATGCGTATCATCCATGCTTACTCTTAAGCCCATTCCAATATGCGTTGGAGCTGGTCGAGCATTGATGTTGGCAAGATTGCCGAGTATCTCATCCTTCTTTCGTTGGACTTCATTTCGGACCAATTGAATAATTGGACCAGAAAGTGTTGTCATGGTTGCAATCGAGCCAGCCGTATGGATTGGTATTGCCATTCAAACACCTCCAAGAGCATCACTGCCACTGGCAGGATATAATGTCGACTCATCAAGCAAGACGAATTCTACTGGAGAAGATAAACCTGAAAGTTCGTTAATCAATTCATTATAATGCGTAGTTGAAAGAAGGAAGGAACGGTTCGCATGCCGTTTGACCCTTTCTCCTGCTGCTAAATCATATGGCCTAATTTCGATTCCAAGATCAAGATTTTCGGATAAGATGAACCCTCCATTCGAGTCTATAGAAGGACTCCCTGTCTTCTCTTTGTCCCATTGAATCGTGAAGTCTCCATATTGAGTAATTTCAGGATTTGTAGTATTCACATTGAAACTGAGCAAACCTGGCGCCACGATTGCGTCCCCGCGAAGATCCGTGTAAACACGTGAGATCCCAGGGCGTAATGCAGTGGGATATGTGTAGACTTCTTTTGTTGTGCTTCCATCAAATTTCAGTAATACAATTGTATCTCCATAGACGTCTCTTCCATTTGGAAACGGTCGATCACTTAGCCAATTTCGAATTCCGATTAACAGACATCCGGATGAGGTTCCGTCGTATGTTGGACTTGAAGCAGAAGACATGGAAAGGTAGTCATCGTGTTTGTTATCGTTAGTATCTGTTCGAATCCAAGCCTTTCCAAAGGCGATTTCGTGCTCTGTCGCCTTGTTTGGATCAACCGCATCAGTTGCAGCATCAAGTTTGGCATCCGTAGTTGTCGTAGGTGCATGACCGAGACCGAAGCCATTGTCCGATAATTCATCAAGCGGTATGTGGACAAATATACGATCAGGACAAAGCGACTCAGATGCCCAAGTGGCCCCTTGATAATCTTCTTCAAACGATGGCGTTGAACCTCGCCTTTCTCCTACAAGCGTGCAGAGTCCTTTGTTCGCCAAATTAGAATCACGCAATCGGATTTGCGAGATATTTCTTACGAGTTTGTCATTGACGAGAGCCATAAGAAGCAACTCGGTCGCATCTCTGTCGTAACCAGGCACATCGCAACGAAGGTTGTCTGAATTATTTGTGGTATATGGTAGAGCAATTTCTAAACTCATTCCATCTGAATCGAGTGATGTGACTTCAAGTTCAAAGGATGGTATTTCATCTTCAGCATAGATCTTTGATTCGAGCAAACGTTGCAATCGCAACCTCGAATCTTCAATGAACTGTTTTGTTGAAGAGATAAGATTAGCAGGTGTACCATCCAGTTTCGTGATACTCTCCCAACTTGGAGCATTACGGCTTGTTAGCCATATGTACGATAAATTGTAGTTATTTGTTGTAATTGCACCTACATCGAGACCGAGTTTGTCTTGGAACTCTGTGAGATTCGTGAAATCGAGTTCTCCTACTCTTTGATTGACAGAGGAGCTCGGATCTGAAACGGTTATATCCAATCTACCTCCAAGCAAAAAGGCGATGTCGGATTTTCGATTTGATTTCCAATACAGAGAATCCGTTGCTTCATGCTCATCCCACATAAACTTCGCAATTTTACATCGGTCGTTGGTCGTTAAGACATTAATCAACCTTTCAAATTTTCGAGAATTCACAAAACCATAATCATAGAGCCATGAAAGGAGCATGGTTTGTTGCATTTGATTGGAAAATTTAGTACGAATCTGCATGATTCTTTTCTTTGATTCATTCCAATAATTAACCAAAATCGCACGCATGATTTCATTCATCTTCTCCGTACTGATAACCCTCAAGTTTGGATTCCCGTCAGAATCGTTGCCAGTGAATAGTAGGATCTCATCTGAAGAAAGAGGTATGCATTCAGCACCTCTCTTCCCCAGTTTTGTCTGAAGAATATTGTCTTGCTCTCTTGAATAAATAAGTTGGATAAATGAATCATATATGGAATATTCAATCCTACCAAAGTCAATACCAAAATTGGTTAAAAATCCCTCAAAAGTGCTATGACTCAATGAATGAAGTTGTGGACACCCTGATATTTGTGACAATATTGTACTTTGATTGATTCGGTCAATGAGGTACTGAAGATCCGCAACACTGTCACTCGTACGGAGTGTAGAAAATTCGGATTCTTGAATACTCATTTCCTCACCTCATGTGTTCATATCATCAATGATTGTCTTTAACAGATTCAGGTTGGTTGAATGACTGGTATTATCGCTCCAGCCTAATTCGTACAACAACTTGAACACAAGTAATTCAAGGTTGATGGATAGTTCAGCAGAGAATACAGGCCTCCATGCTAAAAACGATACAGGTGGAGGAAATGGTGTTCTTGGCAGGTCCAATTCAATACTTGCTTTGTAACCTAACTGGACAAGTATATCATGAAAATCCGAGGTTGGAGAGGTATCCCCGGAAGCGTCGATGTATGCTTTAATTGAATTAGTGGCCTGAGCAGGGTTGGAAGGAGGGTTCTCTAAACTAGAGATGTCTGGAGGAGATGATCCTGTATATACATAATCGCTCTTGAATCCGACTCTAGCAACGAAGTCCTGAGTTAACTTACAGATAGAATGGCTTGTCTTTTGTTCTGGCATTTTATTGAATGAAAACAGGTCAGAGAAATCTAAAATTTTATCTAACTCTGAACAAAATTTGATGATGCCAAGTATAGCAGGGAGCCCAGTTAGCAGGGGTCCGCTTACTGTAATACCTTTACTTGCCAGCCAATCTGTGATTACAGCATCTTTATTTTCATCATCTGATTCGTCAATTTTTTCGACTAATGAGTTCATAGTGTTGAAGGCACCAAGAGAACTCAACAAATGTTGGGCGCCACCCATAATCACAATTTGCAACCCAATCCCAATCCAAACCATTTGTTCCTTTACATTATTTTCTTTAACAACTTCTTGAAGTTCTATTATTTTACTAAATTTATATCCAAACGAATGAATTATTGACAAAAGTTTGAGATCAATATTATGTTTCACCTCTCGATAATGAGAAATCTCATGTTTGTCTGACCCCCAAGCGTAGGCAAATTCGTCCTTCCAATTAAATTCAGTTTTTGAACCCCAAGATGTTGGGGTGAAGAGTGAAGACTGCTCGTAAGACTTTGTCACACTGCCTAAACCAAAGTCTGAAAGATCAAGTTGCGCACTAAGGAGTTCTTTTCTAGTATTCTTTTGCTTTATTTCTTTGACCAATTTCTTGTGCCCTTGACTTGGTGCATAGAAAATATCCGGAATTAAGCCATTAATCTCTTCCCAAATCATTGTCTTAAAATCTGACAAGAAATTATCAAAACGAATCTTGTAAGATTTAATGAATCGTATTTCGGCTTCCGCCGAAAATACGTCTTTCGCCTCAACCCCCGCTGAAGCAAACATTCCAAACTTGAAATCTATTGATTCGAGATTTGAGGCTTCTGCCCCGATAATTGAGCCAACTTTCAGTTGCAATATCCCTTGTAAAACTGAAAATTCAAATCCGAATTTAGCGGTCAAACCTATTGTTAGTTTCAAGCCAGAACTATAGCCAAAGAAATCACTGATTTGGTTTACTAGAGAATTTATTGCAGTGACACCATCAATACGGCCATATTCAGAAGGGAACACATTACCTGAATTTTTCCACTCACCAAACGTTGTTCGTACATCCATTATCGTGATTCTGATTTTTGGATATTGATTAGCAGTTGAAGAGTTGTACCATTTAGAGTATTCCAATTCTAACTCTTCTGGAGTTTTACAGCGGTTCATATTTCCTGAAGATGATTTCCATGTTATCTTCCCCTCATTATTGATCTTAATTTCAGCATTCCCCTCCAGGATATAATCTGCAAATGTTCCAGTATTTCCACCCCAAATACCTTCGATTTGGCCATTATCATCTACGGCATCAACTCTCAAATAAACATTGTATTTTTGTTTTATTTTTATTGAAACTTCAATACTTTCAGGGTTAACATTGATATTATCTAGAGGAAATATCAATTGGTCTATATCTTGAATGTTCGTACTTTGAGTGTTCGTACTTTGGATGTTCGTAGATAAAATAGATGCACCTGAATAACTCGAGGCAAATGAATCCACAATACCGATCGTGCCATCACTTCTCTTCCAGTCAAGACTCAAATCTTCCTCGGCGGTAGTATCATCAAAATCCATCACTTCCTCAAATACCACCATTCCCCAAGTGAAACAACCACACGGTGTTAAATCATTGAGATTAAGAGGTGGAGAGTCTGGATATTTACAGGGTTCTTGTAATTTTGCCGCAGCTGTAAGCGTGGTATATTCGTTCGTATAATGAGTGGCAGGATAGGTTTTTTGTTCAGCAATATATTGGCCACATGGATGATTCAATTCAAGTGCGTGATACAAATCCTCGTTTACATCTTTGAAATAGTTTTTAAGACCAATAACACCCATGTAAGTCGCAGAGCTGTAGTAACTTGGGTCGTTTGAATGAGGTAGGTTCAGCAAGGACAATTGTTCATTAATCCACCGGACTAATTTTCCACGATCCTCATATTTACACTCTCTCCGTTTGAACACCTCCATGTTTCCAAACTTTGCTTCAACCAGCGCTTTGTAGTCATCGTACTTGCTACCAGATGAGGATGAATTTATGTCTTCTGCATCATTAATAAAACGGTTTAAGGATTCATTCGCCATTCTAACTGTCCCATAAGGGGTCGTGGTGCTAGAAGCAGAAGATGTGATAGTATCACGCCATGGACTCGGTTTCCCATCGGAGTATGTGATGGTGAAATGGTCATTCGAAACTCCTAATTCGAATGTATATTTTTCGTTTGTAGTATTTGCGATTAAACCATGATCATCTTCTTCACTCATCGTGATTGATACCTTTGAATTAGCTGTGAAACCATGGTCTACGGTTGTATAAAAATTAATCTTTTTCGCATTGTTCACATCTGCCACGATTCTGTTGATTGGAATTCCTGGAATTGTGTTTCCTAGAATGTTTAGGTTATTATCGTCGTTTAATGTGAACATTGGAACAATTTCCAACAGAAATGAGTGTTCTGTAGCGTCGGTTTTTGGGTTCAGGAAACTATGGGAATCCCAACCACAATCAAGAACTGGCGTATTGTTCATCCCGAAGAAGCAAAACTTGTCACTTGTATTGGACATTCCTGTGCTATGTTCATTGTCAGAAGGATCATAGTTTCCATCAGGGCAAAGCATGATGCTTGAGCCATGCTTTAAAACACAACTTGTTCTTTTTTTGTACCAATGACTTCCAGATGATTGGGCTGAGACCCACTGGTCGTCTATGCTTGAGGCTGTTAGACGGGTCGCATACTTAATGTTGTAATGCAGAATATCAGTCGTTATACTTTGATCGGGTTGTTCAATTTTTATTGTAATGGCTACATTAATTTGTCTTAGTTCATTATAAAAAGCATGAGAGCCCCAGTAAAAGTCTCTATCCATTATCTCAATAACATACTTTTCATTTTTCAATACATTAACCCATTTAGGAGACTTTTCATTGTAAATACAGACCTCTTTCCAAGGAATATCTCGAACTTCTCCAATCTTAATACTGTCAGCACTGTACATCATTCTCGAACCACTCGAACGCCTGAGCAACTCCTCTTCATGCGAATCAGATATGGGATGTTTCCAAATCTCCTCCATATTATTAGAATTGTATAATTCGAATTTATCCCATAAAGGCCCATCCTTTTTTGGTAAAAATCCACCTATTGATTCCAATCGAGCTGAATCAAATAATTTTTTTTCAATTCGACCATACAACTCCTCTGGTGTTTCTACTCCATCCCATTTGACGATAGGATCGTAATTATTCGCTAAGTCAATAGTATAATTTAATTCAGTATCAGAAATTATATCACATCCTTAAGTTGAAATTTATCAGTTTTTGTAATTCAATGGCATCCAACGTACCATCAATCTGTCCAAATGCGGTAGGAACTGGACTTCCATCAAGATCAGTCAAAAGATGAAGAAGTTGAATGATATATTTGACATTGTGAGGAGGATCATCCAAATTATGTCCATTATTCGGAGAGTTAACTGTCATCATTCCAGAGACCAGTTGGTCAGTCAACAATCCATAATTTATCAATTCAAAGCAAGCCTTTCCACTTATTGAATGTGCAATGATAACTACTCGCGCATATCCTCCTGTTTGGACACGATTGAGAACGTCCTGAATCTGTTGCGCATAATCACTTACGAGAGAATGACCATTCAAAAACGAATTTGATAGACTAATCTTTACGATTCCATGTGGGAAACTTGTAGGTTCTACTGGAGGGGTCAAATTTGGATTTAGTACGTCCCATTCATTCGGATATTCGATAGATGACGAACTCAAAGACGGAATGGAAAATCTACTTTCCAATTCATCAACAAAATTGTCCCAGTCTCCAACATTATTTGGAGACAATAGTACTAAGCAGCACTTGTCGCCACTGGTTCCTAAATCTCCGTTAACAAGAGACCAATTTGCAAGATCTGGAGTTGAAGGTAATTCCTGGAGCCCCTCAATGAATCTTAACATTTCAGAAATCATATCTCGGTTTTTGATTGAATTAAAGTGGGATGATTGAACCTTTTCTTGATAATCGAAGAGCATTGTCCTCCCGTGTTGTTGACTTGATGTATTGGAAATTCCATCACCTATTGTCATGTACCAATCATAGTCCAGAAGGCCTTCAATGACATATTGCTTTGAAAAATCTGCTAACTGGTTTTTAACCCGAGGAGACTGCTCTCCAAGTTCGAAAATTACGTCAGCAAGAGCAACTGCCCACGTCCCGTTAAGTTCACGCTCTATGCTGGCTGTGTCTATTTTATCATCAGTGAACAAATTAAAAACACTGCTTAATTCATTTTCAAAAACTCTATCCAATCCATTCGTTGAATTTGGACCGCTGGGGCCTAACCAAAGAATGAATTCAACCTTTGTCGATTTACTTGTTGCAAGTTCAATGGCATATGGATTTTCATAGGTACCTTCCCCAGTTAGTTTATTCGGAATTTCGGGATAGGAAATTACTGGGATATCATCAACAAAGGATATTGGCCATCCAAACCCTGTTTCAGAGAGGTTTGGGATTGAACCACGAATCAATCCATTGACCCATCGGAAAAACGGGAATATGAATGGCTCTCCACCAAACGACTCATCTGAGAAGACTGTTTCAAAGAATTCCCTCATGGTGACTAATGGATCTGTGAAAAGGCTGCTCCAATCTAGAATAGGCCAATCATATGGTAACGCAAATGGCCCGAGAATTGGGTTTTCATTTCCGGGGTACATCGCTAACCAATCAGGGTTTCTAGTTATGCGGAATGGAATTCCATCGAATGGTACATCATCACGATTGAGCCGCTTCAAAAGACTTTGATAAATGGAATGCGGGCTTAGTCTGAAAAACGTAGACAAAAAGTAGCCAAGACTTCCCCCCTTTTCCATCAAAACATAGGAAATAAGAAGTTGAACGCCTTCATTTTGGATTAATTTATTATTCGGTGTTATGTCAATGAATCCATCAACATTTGTACCATCGCCGATAAGCCCAAAGAGGCCGTCTCTCGTATCAAATCCTAAAGAATCGGTATACAATCCTATGAAATCCCAGTTTAGGGTGATAGTGTAATTATAATCGATTATTTCGTCATTTATCTCATCATATTCGTTCACTGTAAAGTTAATCGGTGATGCAGCAAGAGTGTTTAGTGCATTGGTAAAGGATGATGATTGTATGGACTCACCATTGTTCTCAGGCCGAATCGAACCATGTGGACCAACAAATGATTTACCAGACCACATGAACTCAGATAATTTAGACAGTGGTAGTTTTGTTCCAGCTACTGTTGCACCAGCATCGTCACTCCCATCGGTAGTGACCAAATCATTTGCAAATTGCACCATATCTGGAGCGATCGACCCGAGTCGTGGTTCATTAACTGAAAAACAAGCTCCAAATCCATCCCCATTTCTCCAATCAATCGAGAACGTAAATCCACTCACAGTAAAGAAGAAATCTGGCTTTCCAAAGATTGGAATTGGTTTGTAAGTGTTTCCATAATCATCGCCCGAGAACTTAATCATATCTTGTAATGTCGTTGAAATCCCAACTTTGGGAAGAAAAGCCCCATTTACTGGTACAGGGGTATTGATGTCATTTGAAATATCAAAATCAAGCAATCCGACATCAACATTGGCATCGAGGTGGAGATGCTTACGAACCTTGATGAGAGCGACTTGTGAACCAACACCAAGTGAGACTCGATCGATGGATCCTGACGTCACTTTTGAACAGGACAAATAAAATCCAGGAATGGATTTTGAATCACCTATGGTAATCTTGTAAGGACTGCTCGTTGTGCCAACTCCTGAATAGAAATCAGTTGTTCCAGATGGCATCGATGGTGCGGGAATTCCAAGTGGTACTGCAAGAGCCGTCTCAAGGAGTTTAACCAGAGCTTCTTGAACGAAGAGCCATGCTTTTACTTGGTCGCTACCACCATACCAGGCCACATCTGTATCAAACAGCCGGGTGTAGTATTTGGTTATCTCTTCAATAGGATTCTGTACTAGGCCAAGTAAATCGATTCGCATACCATCATCGCGCCATTTTGTATTCGAACCATCATGCAAATCATGGCGTGGTTCAACTAAACCAACAAGGGAGCCAACCCAAGTAAGGACATTCGATTCTCTTAACTTGTCTGAAATCGTATCCAGCAAAGAATCCAATGCAGTGTCAAGAGCATCTGAAAGACTCGAACTCGAACTTAAATCAACATCTCCGTAAGAGGTGCCTCCAATAATTACATTCTTCAAGATAACATCTGGATCGATTCCTGCTCCACGATTGATAGAGACTGCAATACGGAATCCATCAATCTTGACGTTGAGGTCGCTTGTCTGCCCAGGCAGTCTTATATCACTGTTAATTAATGGAGGGGTTGATTTATGGATATCCAAGGTTAAAGAAAATTCCTCAAAGAACGAAATTGGGTCACCTGAACCGAGAGGTATGGAGATAAACCAGCCTTGTAAACCACCTTCGAATTGAATGTCGCTTGTTGAATGAAGCCCTGAACCCCTTAATCCAAGATGCAGAACTGGGAAACCTGCACTATCATTCGATAATGCGATGAGGAAGGGACAGGTGAAATTTGATCCACTGAATAAATCGAGTTGTAGTGGATCTGAACGTGTTAAACTCCCTGATACAGTGTTGTTTGAACCAAGCCCAAGCATACTCTTGATTCGGTTCAAGTACTCTGTAGCGATGGTAGGGGTTGCAAGCGATAGAAGCCAAGTTTCGATTCGTTGCCAAGCCAAAGAAGAGTCGTTTGCTAAATCTTGTATCAGTTGAATAATATCAAGACGAGGCCATGGGGGATCATTAGGCTGTGGCCAACCTATTGGATCCGCTAAGCCTAACAAGGGTAAAAGATCATTAACGAAACTACCGGCAGTAATAGGCAAAAAAGATACGAGTACATCGACGAGTTGATCAGCAAGACCACTCATACCAGTACTTAGTGACATGAAGTCAATTTCTAAATCACTGAATGTAAGTCCACCATCCTGTGAAAAATCCTCGATTGTTAAAAGAGCACTTACATTTGAAGAAGAGCCTTTTCCGAAAGAAGATTTCAATAGAATTCGGGAAGCTTCCATCGTTGTGCCAACTACAAATGGACCCCCAAGGCTTGCTTCTATAGCAATTCGGGCAAGTATTGGATCGATTGCTGAAGGATTGAAGAAAAGCGAAGTTGGGGTAACGGCTGAACCGTCACCAGCAAGATGAAGAAGTGGTACGACG
>MDSV01072583.1_pt1 | contig 14387 bp, 16 predicted proteins | sample 810851 | NCBI WGS metagenome assembly MDSV01 (sample SAMN05326640, study PRJNA326480) | marine metagenome | isolation source: seawater | place: Atlantic Ocean: North East | collected 2012 | reverse complement strand
ATAGTATTCTTTAATAATTGGCAGGGTCGGTAGCTCAATCGGTAGAGCAGGAGCCTTTTAAGCTCAAGGTCGTGGGTTCGATTCCCACCCGACCCACAAAGCAATAAATTTATCTAACTAACCTTTAATGATTTATGTAAATACTTTTTCTTAACAAAAAGTACAATGTTATTAAGAAAATGAAATTAAAAATTTTAAATATAATAAAAATTATATATTACCTATTTACCTTAAAAACAAATGAGGTTCGTAATATTTTGTTAAAATATCCCGATTATATTTTTTTAAATAGTTCATCGAAAAAAAATGAAATCATGAGGGGGTATTATTCCAATATGCCTTTTAATGGTCAAAAGATTAGGACCAAGATGGTAGGTAATATAATTGAAAAATTTAATCCAGAGTTAATTATTGAGACTGGAACATATTTTGGTAACACTTTAGAGTATTTCTTGAGATACGGAGTTCCTGTTTATTCTATTGAAATCAATTCTGAATTTTACTTTATTGCAAAGTCTAGATTTATAGATAATCATAATTTATACCTTTACAACTCAGACTCTGTTTCAGAATTAAAAAAAATTAAAAAAGAAACTCAAAGAACCTTTGTATATTTGGATGCTCATTGGTATAAAGAGCTGCCTTTAGATGAAGAATTAAAAATATTAGAAAAATATAGAGAAGTAATAATAGTTATTGATGATTTTAAAGTTCCGGAGAATAATCTTTGGAAATTTGATAACTATGAAAAAACTCAATTAGATATTCAAAATGTTTTAATTCCTGATAAATTCAATTTATATTTTCCAAATTATGATCCAATTGATGATGGGGGATTCATGACTGGCTGTTTACTTCTTGCAAAAGGATCGCAATCTAATAAAGTTCTTTCTGAAAATAAATATCTTAAAGCTCACTAACTCTTTTTATTTATATGTGAAAAATTTAGAGTTTCAATAACATATTTTCAAAACTACTAAAATTATTACATGAAGTCTGATGACGATGTAAAAAGAGTACTTAAAGATGACGGCATAGTTTATTCAATTCTTGAACCCGGACATGATTACGAAAACTTAACTAAGAATAACATTAAAAAAATTGAAGATGAACTGGGATATGATGATTCATGGGCTGCAAGAGTTATTTATAACTCTAGGTTTGCAGGGGTAATAATTAAACAAAACCCGGGAGAAGGAAATAGAGTACACTACCATCCCGACGCTGATGAATGCTGGGTAATTTTAGAGGGACAATATAGATGGTATATAGATGGTGAAGAGCAGGAAGTATCTGTTGGAGATATAGTTGTTGTTAAAGAAAAAACATGGCATCAAATTACTGTGATTGGTGACAAGCCTGCAGCTAGATTAGCCATAACAAAACCAGATGTAGATCATATTTATGAAGATTGATTTCACTAATAAAAACACTCTTGTTGTGGGCGGTTCTACCGGCATAGGCTTAAAAATAAAAGAAGAATTTCAAAACTTAGGTTCAAAAGTTTTATCGATTTCAAGAAAAGAAGGTGTTGACATTAACAACATTGAACAGGTGGATGAATTTTTACTTAAAGTTGATAAAATAGATTTTTTAATTAATGTTGCAAGCATAAACTACACTAAAAAAATTCAAGAGATTGATTTAAATGAGTGGCAAGAAGTTATAAATACGAACTTAAATTCTATTTTCTATATTACAAAACAGTGTATAGAAATGATGGAAAGCGGATCAAAGATAGTAAATTTTTCTTCAATAGCAGGAAGGAACAGGAGTCTGGTTAGTGGTGTGCATTATACGACATCCAAAGCAGGGATTATAGGTTTTACAAGACAACTTGCATATGAACTTGGCCCACAAAATATAAATGTGAACTGTGTATGCCCATCTCAAACGCTTACTAACATGTTACAAAATTCAATGACTAGTGAACAACAAGAAAAACTTAGTTCAGAAATTCCACTTAGAAGATTAGCCACAGTTGAAGACCAGGTAGGTCCGGTAATATTTCTTTGTTCAGACTTATCAAATTATATTAATGGAGCAGTAATAGACGTTAATGGTGGTCAAATTTAATACTCAACAAAAAATAATTGCTGTAGTGGCTGTAAGGGCTGGTTCACAAAGAGTTCCTAAAAAAAATATAAGAAATTTTCATGACACTAACTTATTAGAACTAAAGTTAAATGTTCTAACTAAGTGTAAACAAATTGATGAAATCATAGTAAATAGTGATAGTGACGAAATGTTAGAAATTGGTAAGAAATTCAACGTGTCAATTCAAAAAAGAGAGCCTTATTTTGCTAGTAGTGAGGCAAGCAATTCAGAATTTCATGGACATATTGCAGAAACCACTAAAGGTGACGTTGTATTTTTGGCTCCAGTGTGCTCACCATTTATAAGTTCAGTAAGGCATGACGAAATTATTGAATATTATAAATCAACACAATTTGATAGCTTAACATCAACACATTTAATAAAAGGTCATTTGTGGCTTGATAATAAACCTTTAAATTATGATTTAGCCAATGTTCCAAATAGCCAAAATCTTCCCAACATAGAAATGTTAAATTATGGTGTTTCTTTAATTAATAGAAAAATTATGCTGAAGAACAAAGCTCTCATAGGGGACAATCCCGGATTTATAAATCTAAATACTATTGAGTCTATGGACATTAACACTTTAGATGAGTTTGACCTAGCTGAAATTATTTTCAAAAATAGACTGGTAAACAAGCTTTTCTAGTTTCATCCTATTACAGTTATTCCAATTATCAGCTAAAATTTACGTATGGAAAAATTAAATTTTGAAAATATAGGTGAAGTTTTTAACAAAGTTACTGATACACCTGAATGGGAAGAGCTACAGTCTAAATTTAACTACTGTAGTGATATTTTTATATTGGGACACGGAGGCAACTTAGCAGTTGCTGACCACGCATCAGCAGATATTTCAAGACTTTCTAATGGAACTAAAAACGCACAAGCTCCATCAAGTGCTATTGTTGCTACTTCATTAATTAATGATACAAGCTTTGATGACTGGATGGTTCAATGGCTTCAGCAAAGAACAGTCTCATATACTGAAGATCAATTGGATAAATCTTTAGTATTAGGTATATCTTCATCAGGGACTTCTGGAGACATCATAAAGGCTCTTGAACATGCTAATTTAAAAGGTATGCAAATAGGAGTTATTACCTCTTATCCATTTAAAGTTAAGATACCTAATTTAAGTGAAGTAATACAGGGTGTTGAGTTTTACCATACAGCAGAAGTTTTATCATTACTTTTAACGTATCAACTTACACATGGATCAGGAAAAGCAACCCCACCTATATTTAAGAATAAACCACAAGACTTAGAGCAATTAAATCGACAGTCTGGCGCATCTAAAGAAAGAAAATATTCATACCCAGATGAGTATGTAAACATAGCTATAGATTTTGATGGTGTCTTACACAAAAATTCTAAAGGTTACCACGATGGATCTATTTATGATGAAGTTGTAGATGGCGCTAAAGATGCTCTCGAAGAAATTGCAAAAGAATACACTATTATCGTTTATACTGCAAAAGCTAGACACGACAGAGGCTTTATCGATGGAAAATCAGGAAAACAGCTAGTTTGGGAATGGCTCGAAAAAAATAATCTTGACCATTTAATTTCTAAAGTCACATCTGAAAAACCAAGAGCAGTTGCTTATATTGATGATAAAGCTATTGAATTCAGCAATTGGAAAGATGTTTTAGAAAAAGTTTCTAAATTAAATTAATAGTTATTTAAAAACCTCATCATAATCTAAACGATCAAAAACTTCTAATTTTCCTCCTTTAGTTAAGTTTATAACTTTTCTTTTTTTTCTTTTTAAAAAGTATTTAGCCTCTTTATAAGCAAGAATAGTCTTGTGTAATTGAGGATCATTTGATTCTTTTCCTTTTCCAAAATATCTTTTATCAAAATGATTAGGATCATCCCCGTAAGATTTCCAGACATTACCATCTTTAATGACATTATCTGGTAATACATAATTAAAATCTACTCCAATTAAATATATCTCAGAAAATCCCATATAGTAAGCAAGTTGTAAATTAAGATAAGTCACTGTTTGACCAGCATAAGCTACTTTTGAAAAATTATTAGAAAATTTAATATTTGTCTTTTTTTGAATATTGTACTCATTACGGTAAAATCTTGAATCTAAATTAAAAAAATAAGGGTCTATCTTCTTAAGCTCCTTTTTATAAAAATGAGGGAAAAATTTGAATTCTACATCATATTTTTTTATTTCTTCTAGATTATGCTTTACAACCAACCTGTCTTCAATCATATAAAATGTAGGTTTAAACAAGTTTTTTTCAGTCATAAGAAATATACTATTTACACCAAAAGTTTTTACATTATGAAGCTTTGATAAATCAGTATTATTTAATGAAGGCCCATTTCCTATAATTACACAACATTCATCTTTATATTTGTTTTTGAACTCAATAATTTTATCTCGATCTATCTTACTAAAGTTTATTTTCTTTACTTGGTATTCTTTTTTGGTATTTTTAAAATTAAAGAAGTAATAAGAAATAAAATAATTCAATTTGGTTATTTTTTTAAGACCGAGACTCCTGTAAATATACTTAAATATTTTTAACATATACAAATATAACCTAAATCTATAAAATAATTATGTGATAATATTGCAAAAAGGTATTGGCTTTTAGTTGGCAAAACAAAAAAAATAAATGGTAGATAAATTAAGTATTTCTGTAATTACATGTTCGATGAATAGACATGAATATATAAAGGAAAATCTCATATCAACGAAAAGAATAAACCATTTGAAAGAACATGTAATTGTAGACTGGTCTAGTCAAAAAAAAATTTTAGATGATAAAAGTAAATATAATAAAAAATTAAAGATTGTTAGAGTTGAAAATGAAAAAGACTGGTGGCTCTCAAGAGCATATAATTTTGCTGCTTATTTTGCTGAATCCGACTTTATTTTAAAACTTGATGTTGATACACTTGCAATTTCTGAAAATATTAATAATTTAGATTTGGAAAAGATTGATTACTTAAATTTTACCATTGATGGCAATGGGTTTGGAAACTTCTTGATAAAGAAAAACTTATTTGAAGAATTGAATGGTTTTAATGAATATATTTATGGATGGGGTTACGATGATGCAGATTTTCATAATCGTGCACAAAAATATCAAAATTTCATGATTGATGGCTCTAAATATATTTCTGTAGGAGCACATAAGGACTCTAAGAGGATTAATTATATAAATAAAAAAAGAAAAGATTTTGAGGGTCCAGCTATGTTAGGATTTCATAAAAGAAATAGGTTTATTTCCCAAATAATATCTTGGGACCGTAATTATAAGCGAGAATACGAGTTTGTTGAAAATAACACTTATAAAGTTAATCACGTATATAAAATTCAGAATTTAAATAAACCATTGCAAAAAAAAGCAAAAATTATTTTTTTTAGAGTGTTTTTTAATGAATACTTTAATACAAATTTAGAAAAGTTAAATTTTTTATTGGGCATTCTTCCGGTAAAGCTGTTTGAATATATCTTTAAAATTAAAATAATACCATCGAAGATTTAATAATTCAATTCTACAATTTTTCCATCGTTTAAATCTTTTTCACTTTTGAAATACTTACTTTTTCCATAATAAATATCCTCAATTAAATCTCCATATAATTTTGCTTCAATAAAGTAATCTTTTTTATCTTTTCCTTCAAAAAAAACAATATATTTAATTTTTTTATTTTGAATGAAGCTTAATAGTTCATCTTCCTCAAGGTAGAGATCTCGTTCATATGCTTCATTGTAATTAGAATAAAATGGCATAGGATAACTATTTCCTGCGTAATTTGAATAGTAAATTTGTGACATAAATCTTGATCCTAAAAAATTTTCATTTTTTAGGTATTTAGAGATATAACTTACTGTCTCAACTGATAAATCAGAGCAGTAACAGTCTGTATTTTTATTTTCATTATTAAAGTCAATTAATTGACTTGTATTAAAAAATACAAGAATTATCAAATAAATTGCAAAAAATTTATTATGATCTATGAAAATCGAAAATATTATGAATACAAAAAATAGATAATAGATTAAATATCTTAAAGATAGTTGATCAGCCTTATTTAAATTCAAAGTTATAAGAAGAAATGCTATATTAAAAATAGTAAAAATAACAATATATATATTGGTTGTAGTTTTATTAATTTTCTTAAAATTTTCTGGAACAAATACTTTGTCTTTAATCAAGTAGTAAGCGGTAGTAAAAGCAATAAAAATAACTAGATATTTATTAAAAATGAACCCATCAATTAATAAAAAGCTTTTGAAAATATTAAATAAATTTAAAATAAGAACTTCAAAAGAATCACCTTTTACGCCTGAGGGGTGTCCAAATATACTTTCAACCTTATACCAATTGTATAAAAAATTTACTAACAGAGTAGAAATTGGTATAAAGATGAAGTAATTAAATGTTCTTTTTTTTATAAAAACAATCAAAATTAAAGCAATTGCTAATAAGTGAATAATTAATAGCTGATATCTTGCAGCAAAAAATAGCGAACTTATAATTGCTGAATTTCGCAAATATATTATTTCATAGTTCTTAAAATAAAGCAATATCTGTTTTGTCCACAAAATTATAAGTAATAATCCTAATGATTCCGATGATATTTTTAAAAGAATATTTAAGAAATCAATATTAGAAATGAATAATCCAGTTGTTAAAAGTGCAGCAAATCTTGAACTGTAAACTTCTATAGTTTCATAGAAAAATATTACAGCAAGTGAAGAGATCAGAATGACAACTACTGACGAAATTAGTATTAAATCTTCATAATTTATTTCAAAAAAAGGATTTAAGATCATAAAAACAAAACTTAAAAGAATTGATATAAGCGGAGAGTTTTTAACAGCAGGAGTTAAATTGTTAAGGTTTCCATAATTATAACCATTTCCGTTTGCAAGATTAAAAGAAGAGTTGAGAGTTAAATGACTTAAATCACCTAGAAAATAATCTAATTTAAGTGAATAGAATAATATAAATATCGGTATTATTTGTAATAATTTTTTTTGTAAATATGCTTTCTTCATAAATTTCTATTTTCTTTTTGTTAAAAAAATTATTGTTGAAAATGAAAGTTTTAGCTTACCAATTAAACTCCCACCACCTTTTGGCTTACCAGCAAACCTTGGGTGAAAAGTTATATCTATATAATTTATATTAAGCTTTTTCTTTTTTGCCTTAATTAATAAACTTAAATCAAAATTGAAGTCATTAGGAAACTTGTCAAACTCAAATATGCTATTTAAGAAAATTTTAGGTTGAGCATTAATATCTTTAAAATAATAACCTTTAAAAATAAAAACTAAAATTCTCATAAAAAATGTGAAAACTTTGTCGAAGTAAGACCTTCCTATTCTCTTACCCATCAAAACACCTTTGTATCCTGTATTTAAAGCTTGGTCTATTATTTCAATTGTCTCAGAAGCTTTAATTTGTAAGTCTGCATGTGTGAAACCAATATATTCTGTATTTAAATCAGATAAAGCACTTTTAAGTCCAAATCCATACCCATAATTTTTATCGATACTTTTTAAATAAAAATTATCTAGATTATATTTATTTAAATTTTTCTTTATAGCTTCTCTTGTATTGTCGGTAGATCCATTATCGAAAAATATAATGTATTTATTTTGAAGCATGTTTTTCAATTCATAATATTCGTTAAATAACTTATTTATATTATCTTCCTCATTGAAACACAACACTATTAATGAACAACGTGGGTTACTTATTTTGTTCATACTCTTCAGGTGTTCCATATGATTTATAATTTTCAACAATAATTTCTTTATATTTAAGATTTTGATTGACCAATGACCCAACAACTGTATCAATGTAATATTCATTATTTACATATAACTCATCATCAACGACTTTTTTATATGCATTATTAAAAGTAGATTTATTTTTAAAATAAAAAAAACCAAGTACAACATTACTCTTTTCTATTACAGAAGGCTTTTTCTTACAGAACACTTCTTTTTTTTGTTCATCAGTTTGCAACCATCCAAAATGTGAGTAATTATTTAAATGAAATGTATTTGGTTTTGTAGTTAAAATACAATAATCAACATCCAGATCAAATAATTTATTAATTTGATCATCAGCCACTACAGTATCACAAGGTGAAACATAGATTTTCGACTCATTATCAATATATTTTGTAGCCAAATACAAAGAAGTTGCTTGGCCATCGGTCTTATTTCCGATATTAATAATTTCGTAATCAAAATTTAATGTTTTTTTCCATGAGATAAAGTGTTCATTTTCACTCAAATAATTATTGATTACAAATAGGGTTTTACTACTCTGTGGACTATTTTTAATTATTTTATCTATAACTAGTTGACCATTTTTAAGTTTCAAAAATGGTTTGGGTACATTATATCCAGCTTTTACAAACCTATAGCCCATACCGCTCATCAAATAAATATTGGTATTTATGTTGAAACCTCAAAAATCTTTGTATGCTCAGACTTTATTACCCTAAATATTGTAAGATTTTTTACTATCATTGATTTTTCTATAGATTTATTTAAATTATTCCTTGCTTCAATACTACTAAAGAAATCTAACGAGCAAACAGTAAAATGCGGTATCCAGTCTTCTCCAACAAAAGGATATCCATAATCAAGTAAGTTTTTCATGTAGTTTGTGGAATTCTTAAAAAAACTATCTAGATATTTATTATCAATTATGTCTTTGAGCAAAATGATCAATCTCATTTGAAGATCTAAGAGGGGTTGGCTTTTAATAACAGAAAGAAATAATGTATCAAAAGTTGTTAGCATGTCATTCTCAAACACATTAATTTTTTCTGTATTAAGCAAAAATTTATTAAAGTTAAAAGTTTCTAATGTTTCAATTAATTCTTTTTCGTTAAACAATCCGTGTAAAAGTGTTAAGTGGTTAGGGTGTTTTATATAGTCACCTTTAGAAACGTTCTCGAATTGTTTCTTTAAGTTGCGTATTTCTAAATTTAAATCTTTATCCGGCTCTATGACAATTGCAAATTTTTCTTTCATTTCTCTCACTCAATTCAAAAAATAGTTTTTGAAAAGTATAAAATAAAGTTTTCTAGAAATATTTGGATAATAAATGCCATCTATTCTTATAAATTCTATTGGCGTATTATGAGGAATAAAGATTTTATACCAATTGTGTACAGGTAAATTAAAATAATATCCAATTAAACATCTCAGAAAAACTTGGTGTGTAATAACAACTGTATCTTCATATTTTAATTTCTTAAGAAATAACTCAATTCTTTTAATAACATCAGAATTATTTTCACCATTAGGAAATTTGGGATCTAGATTTTTTGACCATGAATTAACTATTTCGGGATACCTTTCAAAAAAAAGATCTATATCTATACCTTCTGCGTCTCCATAGTCAATTTCTTGTAATAAAGGATCAATTTGAATATTTTGAAAATTATATTTTTGAGCAGTTTGCTTCGCTCTTCTTGAGGGGGATGTGATGCAATAATAATCCTTAAATTTATTTTTTTGAGTATTTGTATTTATTATTGGTGGGTCTAATTTATTTCCTAAAAATAAATTAGAACTATTTAAGCTTGTTCTAGAGTGACGTATGAAAACAATTTTTTGAGACTTTGAATACAGATCTTTTACATGTTTATAAAAATCTAAAATAAAATAATTTATCCATAAAACCTCATCTTTGCTTGACTCTAATCTTTGATACTTTCTTTTTTCTAATTCAGAAAGCTTTTCTACATATCTATCAAATGTATTTGGAAGAACTTTTTTTGTTTCAGTGATAAGATTTTTGGAATCATAATTTATATTATTAAAAAATTTAATGTAATTTTTTAATAAATTTTTAACAATGTGATACGAATATTCAGTCAAGTATCTTCCATTAATAGGAATATTAATTTTTTCTATCTTTGAAGTATCATTGTGGAATTTGTACTTTCGTATCGACAGCACTTCATTTTTGAGATCTTTACTATAGTCTCTAATCCCTCTTCTTGAATCAACAAAGTCTTTGAGCATAAGTCTGTTGGCACTGTATAAATTTTTTAGCGATACTTTCCGGAAATATTTTGTTCTATCCCAATCAAAGCATGTAAATGGACTATTTATTACATGTTCAATGTGTCCTTTCGTGTCATAAATCATAATATGCAAAACTATAGATTTTTCTTCGTAAGTCTTTAAAGGGCCAAATGTATTATTAATTATTATGTTTATATTTCCAAAATAATTTTTGTGATTAAACGTTTTGAATTTCTTTATTACTTCATCAAAGGTTTTTTTATTTAATTCATTCAATATTACCACAAAGTCAATATCTGAAACCTCATTAATTGGCCTGTCAAAAAAAGATCCAACTAGATTTACTGAAACAATATTTTGGTCATCAACAAACATAGAAAATATGTCATCGATATATGAATGTTTTTTTTTCTCGTTCAAAACTTATCCATACTTATGCTGTTCTTTAAGGACTGCAATTTTATCAATTGGGTTGTTGCTTTGAATAATAAAACTTTGTGAGACTACTTTGTCAACATTAAAGTTTTTTACATTAAAATTATTTATACCTCCATCAATAGTTATTTCATGATTTTTTGTCTTAAGTGAAACAAGAGTATCAATTAGATCAAAATATTCAGTATTAAATTTTTGACCAGAATAACCTGGCTGATCGACACACAAAATCATAATTTTATTAAAAGCACTCAGTATCGATTTAGTGTAATCTGTATCTATTTTTGGGTTGTTTATTACAATACCAACATTTTGACTACTTCTAAATTCGTCTAATTTCAAAATATTGTTCCATTCATCCTCATGAATAAAATAATCAACATTCTGGTTATTTATACTATCTATATACCTAATTGGATTTTGAGACATAATATGAATTTGTATGTTTTTACTTTCAGCACTTTTTATGAGTTCTTTCACGACAGCTAAATTGTTGCTTACGTTGTTTTCATTGTAGGATTCATCAATAATATCGATATGTAAAAAATCAGCGTACTTAAAAGCTTCTGTAAAATTTTTATCAATTTGCATTTTATCATTTGGGTGAATTGCAAATCCAACTTTTACAGTATTTGAAAAACTAAAGTTAATATGAAAAAAATAAAAAATTAAAAAAAACAGAGAAGAAATTATTAATCTAGATACAAAGTCACTACTAGGAAGTATATCCCCTATATTATTTGCTATAAATATTTGAACAAAGTAGGAACTCAAAGAAATTATAAAGAAATAGAAAATAGATAATAAGTACTTTTTTCTTGGAACATTAAAATTAAAATTTAAATTGACAACTGCAGCAAACAAAATACCTACTAAGACTGAAATAAAGTTTATATTATTTGTTGTAAAAAAAATACTCAAACTTTGTAGTGATAAAAATTCAATTATTAAACTTAAGAATCCATAAACCACATAAAGAAATAAATATTTATTTTTTATTACCAATTTAATTATATTTTGCTTCATTACTTTTCTTTATTTCTTTAATGTACTCTTATCATTTCCTCGTTTAACATATCAGATATGGATAATAAATATATTGAAAATATTGTATTTCATAGAATAAATACTACTACGCAGCTTCTTGAATTGGATAGAAACTCAGGAGTTGAAATAGATATTAGAAGCAATAATGGAGAATTATTATTAAGCCATGACCCTATAGATCCCCACGTAAAATATGAAAAATTGGATCACTTTTTAAATTTTTATCAAAATCAATTTATAGTTGCAAACATCAAAGAGTCTGGAGTTGAAGAAAAAGTTATAGATGCATTAGGAAATAAAACAAATAAGTTCTTTTTACTAGATTGTGAAATGCCATTTATAATAAATAATTATAAAAAATTGGGAAAGTATCTTTCAATAAGATACTCAAAAAAAGAACCTATTGAAAATGTAATAGAATTCATGGACTGGATAAGGTGGATTTGGATTGACACATATGATTTAGTTGATTTCAAAAAATTAGAAAAACTAAATTTATCCAATAATAAATTAGCCTTAGTTTCACCTGAAAGGTGGAATAAAGATATAGATTTAGTTGAATTTATAAAAAAGATTAAAATAGAAAAAATTAAATTAGATTTTATTATGACAGACGGCGCAAACCTTTTAGATTGGAAAAAATATTATTTTGATGCCTAATTATAAAAAGATTTAAAAAAGTAGTATATATTCGAAGCAAGACGTCCTTTATCTGTAAGAAAGTATTGACTTCCATCAAATGAAAGATAATTATTATTTAACTGTTCTGTAAGTCTTTTTGGTATGTAGTTTTCTAAATTAGTTTTTGTATTGTATTCTTCAAGTGTTAAATTTCCATTATTTTTTTGAAGAATTAACATCTCGACAGTTAGCGACCTATCAGTAAATTCAATTACAGTTATAAAGTACAAAAGAGATCCAAGTAACAAAGGAATTATAAAAGATGAAAGAGCAGATACTTTCTTATTGAAAAACAAGGAGAATATCACAATAAAAATAAATATTTGAAAAGCAAATGTATAAAAATTGTTGCCTATTAAAAGCTTAAAAAGCTCCCATGACACTAGATGATAGAAGAAAAAAACTAACCCAAAAGAAATTAATAACTTTAAATAATTAAATTCTTTAAACATATATCTAATAAAAGAATAACTTAATTGATGAATTAATTACATTTAAATTTTTTTATATGAGATTAGATTAAGGATTAAATCCTGTTTTAGTATTATTTTTTCTAAAAGGATAATTGTTTTGCATTAGAAAGTTTGTTATTGGAGATTTGTAATATTTATTTTTCAATTCTGGTTTTAAGTTTAAATATTCTTGTACAACATTTTTATCAAGAAATGGGTATCGAGTTTCAAGACCAAAGCTACCTCCGATAGATTCTTCTTTACCTAAGTAACTAATTTGAGTGCCATAGTAAAAATTTTGCCAAGGAAATATGTCTTTTAAATTTTCAGTAAAGAACTTAGGATTTGGTTTTTCGAAGCTATAGGATTGAATATTTGAAAAAACTTCATCGGCACCTTGGCCTGATGCAACAATTTTAATTTCTGAATCTATATTTTTCATCCTCTCTAAAATGTATGACAATCCAATTGCTCCAGGATCTTCTTTTCCGTTTATTGTGAGGTTTTCAATATGCGGACCATAATAAAATTCATCACTATTTTGATTTATATGTTTCTTTATACGATTTCTGACTTTATGATTCTGTAAATCTTTTTTGAATCTAGTTTTAAATGGAGACTTTTTAAACCTCCGCATAATCCTTCTTGACAGTACTTTTCTGTGCTCATGTCTAAAGAATGAGTAGGTATAATATTTGATACCTAATAAATCAAAAGCTAAACAAATTGCACCACTATCATGACCGCTGCTGAGTGGAAGAATTATTCCATGACCTGTGTTCATAAATCTTTTTTTTACACTTTCCATAAACCTTTCATTCCAACCATCAAAACTATCAACATGTTGATCTAAGTTAAACTTAAAATACTCTTCCTCAATTTGTAATTTTGAATTGATCAAATCAAATGAATAAATTGTATTAGGTTTACACTTTATTATATTTTTATGTCCATTTTCTTCCAGGCTTGATTTTAAAGAAGAAATAGTTATTATTTCATCTCTGAGTGAATAATATAAAGGTTTAGTCCCAAAAATGTCAGTGAGAAAAATCACCATACTATTTTTGCTATCGTGTATAACAATTGCATATTCTCCATCAAGATTTTTCCAAAAAAGCTTAGAATTCTTTATATATTCATCAAGAATAAAATAAGAATCTGATAAGTACTTATTTGAATCATAATTGTATATTTGACCATTAAATATAAGATTTATACCCTCTTTTGAAACAGGCTGGGGAGTGAATTCACCTGTAAGGCTTAAAAGAGAATGGCTCATACTTAAATTATTAAAATATTTTTCGTTATAATAATCAGGCCCACGAGTTAAAAACTTTTTATCTAATTTGGCAGTTTCACCGTTATTTGAAAAGTAAATTCCACACATTTGTAGTCATTAGCAGAATCGAACTGCTACTCATTAAATATATTTAATGTATAAGTTCCAACTGACTTTATATAATATTAACTGAAACACAATTTGTTTTGTTTAAATTATTTTCAAAATTGAAAAAAACTAAATATACCAGCAGTCAAGTTCTTTCATTTTTTGTTTTTTTTCACTACCAACAATGTAATTAAAATGAATAATTGCAGGATCTAAATTTTTGTAATTACTATAAAAATAAGATCCATTT
>MDSV01046319.1_pt1 | contig 14387 bp, 7 predicted proteins | sample 810851 | NCBI WGS metagenome assembly MDSV01 (sample SAMN05326640, study PRJNA326480) | marine metagenome | isolation source: seawater | place: Atlantic Ocean: North East | collected 2012 | reverse complement strand
GATTCTATTAAGAGTGCTATTTTAAGACTGTGTTCATTATTAGTATTTAAATTTTGAAGATATGAGGTTCTTCTATCTAAATCTTCTGTATTTTCATCATTAATATTTGTAATACTTGCCAAAACATTGGCTGCTTCATTATTATCCACATCAGCGGACTCTTCTCCGACCGAGTGCAGGTCTCCTTGCTCGTCGAGTTCTAGGAGAACATGCCGCGGCGCCGCCATGTCCGCCATATCAGCGGACTCTTCTCCGACCGAGTGCAGGTCCCCTTGCTCGTCGTGTTCTAGGAGAACATGCCGCGGCACCGCCATGGCCGCCATATCAGCGGACTCTTCTCCGACCGAGTGCATGTCCCCTTGCTCGTCGAGTTCTAGGAGAACATGCCGCGGCACCGCCATGGCCGCCATATCAGCGGACTCTTCCTCGCTCGAGCTCTCGACGTACCGCAGCCGCGTCGACGCGGCGCGGCGCGGCGGACGGTTCGTCGGTTCCCCTTGCTCGTCGACCGCCAACCGCGCTTTGCGTCGAGTACGGCGTCGGGCGGCTTGATTGGCGCGGCTCTGCTCGCCGCGTAGAGTTAATATATCATCTATACTTTTTACTTTAGGATTGGAAAATACCAATTCATTTTCTCCTCTATTGCTTATCCTATTAAAATCATAACTACGAAACTGATCTTTCATAGCTTGTACACTACGTGACAAGTATCTTGTTTTCTTTTTTCCTTCTTCAGAATTTGCCTTTGGACATAATTCCTTGGCTACTAACAAATTATCTTTTAATACAATCAAAAAATTACCATCATTATCATTTTCCCAAGAAATAATGTTTGAATATTTCTGATTTGTTAAGAGTTCATGAAGACTGTTTATAAAACCACCGTAGGCCGCTCCTCGTGGCGCTGTCAGGCGTTTCTTGATACGCTCGATGGGTTCCTTGGAGCTATAGGGTAGGCCCGCCTTGGCGCACATTTCCTTGAGTTCTTTCCGGTCGTTGGGAAGGTCGCCCGCTCCACCGTCCTGACTATCTGAGCCAACAGAACTAAAATTTTCTCTTTTTACGAGTATCAGACCGAAAGAGAATATATCCCTTTGAAAGTTTCGTAGTTTAAGACGTATTCTTTTGCGTTTTTTATGAACATTTCGTTGTTGTCTTGAAATTAAGCGTTGCCATCTTGATGTCTGTGGGAGTTCTTGTAGCTGGATATATTCGTTATGAATATTCATCATAAGTGCATACATATCCCATAAACATTGTATATCTAAACTACCCTCTAATCTTGGTGTTGTAAACCATTCCAAATCCCCTCTTACTTCTTGTTGGAAAATTCTGGCATTATCTAATCGAATTGTAGATCGAATTGTAGATTCTTCAGAATTATTTCTACTCTCTTCCAGTGTAATATAATTGCTTAAAATATATAATACTATTCCTCGACAATCATATGTATCAAGATTATTTATTTGTTGAGCTCTTTCAAATAAAGAATCGTGTTCGATTATAAAAAAACGTGAATGTGCTGTCGCCTCCGAATTCACTATATTCGCTATTGACTGTGGTTCATTCACCATATTCGCTATTGACGGTGGTTCAGGATTTAAATCATTATTTTTACAAATATCAGTGTCTCTACAACTAGGGCATCCGATATTAGTTCCTGATACACACCACTCTCTAATACAGTTATGGTGATAGTTTTGACCACATACATTACATTGTATAGTTTCGTTACCATCCGTTTCTGATTCACTAAAATCTTCTAAACATATAGGACATTTCTTATCATCAGCTCCCCCTACAATGTTTGCCGGTGTCTCGGTAGATTCCTCTGGCGTATCCTCCTGTGGTATATTTTCCGCAATCTGCTGCCGTCTTCTTTCAAGGTCCGCAATCTGCCGTTGCGATTCCGCGAACCGCCGGTTCGCATCCGCAATCTGCCGCTGCGATTCCTCGAACCGGCGGTTCGCGGCTACCTCGCGCAGCTGCGCCGCGACTGTGGCGCGCCGTGAGGCCAAAATTCTGTCTTCGAGGTCTCCCAGCGTCTCCTCCTCTTGTGGCTGGACACGTGGTAGCCGCCACCTAAACAGAACGGTCCCGTCTGGTTCTCGCTCCACGCGGAGACCTGGTGGCTGGACACGTGGTAGCCGCCACCCACGTGCGCGAGGTCGCTCCGCTTCATTACGCGCCATTGGCGCTTCTTCCACCGCACTGGCTTCCACAGGATTTTCCTCGACGGGGATCCAGTCGAAGCGCGCGTCGTTTTCCACGACGTTTTCCTCCCCCTCCTGTGGCTCCGCTACCTCTCCGTCGTCAGGTTCGGGAACTGGTGTATCCTCCTGTGGCTCCGCTACCTCTTCGTTGTCAGGTTCTGGCACTGGCGTATCCTCCTGTGGCTCCGCTACCTCTCCGTCATCAGGTTCGGGAACTGGCGTATCTTCCTGTGTCTGCGAACCGGTTTCCGACTCAGCCTGAGTCTGAGTCTGAGTAGAAATGGTTTCCGTCTCAGTTTCCGACTCAGACTCAGAACTATCCTCCACCATATCCACCGGATCAACTGTAAGACCTCTACTGACTGTATCTTTTTTAACAAGTATCATTGTATAAAGAAATATTCTTAAAGAAATTCTGATTAGTTTGCGTTTTGCGACTCTGCGTTCATTATTAATTTTGCGTTTTTCGGCTGAAAACAAAAGTTCAAGATATGAGTATACTGGATAGTCTCTTTTAAGTCTGTTATATTCGTTATAAGTAAACATCTTTAGTTGATGTAAATCGCGTAAATGTTGTATGTCTAAACTATCTTCTGGTCTAGGTGCAATAAACCAGACTGGTAAATCTCTATTGAAGGTGGCTCTTTGAACTTCTTCCCTAAAAATCCTTGCATTTTCTTCTCGATTATTTGCTGTTTCGTTCACCCATTCATCATCATGATTGGTTTCTGAATTATTGATATTATTGATAAACTCTTCTAAATGGTCTAACACCCAGATTGTCATTTGGTCGTAGGAATCTAGAGCATTGAATCTTGTATTTTCTTCAGCGAGTTGTGTGTCATTAATTATTTGTAATCGGCGATGTTCTAATCCCAATGAAGTGATTATATCAGATATTTGTGATGGTTCTGGTTCTGGTTGATCTAGATTAAAATCATTATTTGTACAAATATTCGGTTCTCTACATATAGGGCATAATCTATTTGTAATGTTTGATTCACACCACTCTCTAATACAGTTTTCGTGAAAGTGTTGAGAACAACCATTACATTGTATAGTTTGGTTACTATCTATTTCTGATTGGCTAAATTCTTCTAAACATATAGGACATTTATTATCTGCTCCCCCGGGCATCGTCACGGCGGCGCCGGGCCCGAGCCACCGCCGCTTCAATTTATGTTTTGATTTTCTTTTTGTAAATTTTGTTTTTGAATTCTTCATTATATTTTTAACATATAATAATTTTAGGAATATTTTGTGTAAATACTCTCAATTGTATCAATCGCGAACCGTACATCATTAAACTTAATTGTTGATAAAACAATAAAGCCGCCAATCCACATAACTCTAATAACCCCATCTTTGTATTCTGGCTCTGACACGTCTATAAAAATAACTGGAAATGACATAGCAATTAATAATAAACCAATACAAAACTTAAAAAACAAATCAACAAGTTGAACATATTCTTGTGCTCTTTTGTCTGCTTTTAAACGAATACTTAATCGAAGTGCTATATAAGAAAAAAACAAAAAGTAATGCAAATAATGAACAAAATCTAGAATTAATATTGTATTTTTTGAAACACTCATTTAAATATATGAAATAAAAAAATATTGAATGGTCCACATACCGAAAGCTTATCTAATAAGGTATAAATAAATATCACTATATTAATATAATAGGATTATTCACTCATGAGCGTTGAGTGCCCTATTACGAAGAAAGAGATAAAAGAGGCTGTAATCGCACCAGATGGTATTACATATGAAAGAAGTGCATTATTAAAATATATCAGGAAATATAAAAAATCGCCGGTAACGGGAGAACCTATGGACGGTAAAACGCTAATCTTTGGAAATGATTATTTAGAATCAAAGGAAGAAATTGCTGAAAGAGTTTTGAATTATATTCGAGACGAGTTAGATGAACATATAAATTTAAAAAAGCAAAGTCATAGTTTTGAAAAAACACCAGAAGATATAGAAATATATCTGAAAATTAATAGTGATGATACATGGGGTTGTTATGCTAAAAATAAAAAAAAAGAAGAAATGGTGTTACCAGAAAAATTGTTGAAATCAATTCAATATAATGCGTGCGCAATGTATTTTTATATAGATGGTTCTTCAAAATTTTACAAGACAAAGCTTGTTGGTAACGGTCGATTAAAGATATTTGGTGATAATAGAATTAATGAATTATGTGAAAAAAATGGTAAAGTTGTAATTAGTCGATTCAGTTCCTTCACTAAAGAATTTCATGTACAAAAATGGTTGAGAGAAATTTGTGCTGAAGAAATAGTGACCGCACCACTGCGTGTTTTGTTAGGTTTAGAAGAAAACACTCAGTTGGAATTGGATACTGAACCGGATACGGATATAATTGAACCTTTAAATAATTGTCAAAGAAGTGTTTTTTTAAAGGAAAATATGTGTAAAATACAAGTAATTGAAGGTCCACCTGGAACTGGTAAGACAACGGTTATTACGAGTCTTTTAAGATTTTTTGAAAAATGTTTCAAAGGAAAAAATCATTACACAATCGTAGTATCTGAGAAAAATCGTGGTGTTGATGCTGTAGCTGAGAAATTAAAAGATGATGATATAAATGAAAAAATCATATCATTTGGTTCAGATAATATTGGGGAAACTACTGAAAAATTCTTGGTAGGAAATAAAGTAGAAAATCACAAAAATGTAGTTAAGTATATAGAAGTAATTAAAAATTTGGAAAGCGAAATTGACAAAAGAATACGTAAGTTAAAAAGAACTACTTACAACATTATTCCGAGAAATATTCACAAAACCTTATCAGTCAAGAACCTTGGTTGTGTTGAGGACCTTCTGAAAAGTGACCTCTCAAATTCGAGAATTCGTTTGGATAAAATAAAGAATATTAATAATATTTTGAGTGAAATTAGTGAGTTAAATAAACAAATTTCTGAATTAAGGAAAAATCATGAACAGATAGTTAGTGATGCAAGCAATGATTATTTGATACAATGTAGTATTATTTTAGTAACGTTCGGTTCTTTGCATCAGGTGTTAAATTTTCTTAAAGATAAAGATGATATTACATTAACTATAATTGTTGATGAATCGTCAACGATGCTTTCCTGGCAAGGACTTTATTTAGAACATATTGCGAATGATATTGGTGGTTTTTTAGAAAACATGATATTAATTGGTGATTCAAAACAATTACCACCATATTGGCCGGATCACAATAATCCAAATCAAGAAAAGGAATCCTTTTTGGATTTTTCGAAAAAGAAATGTAAATCAATACAATTTCGTGAACAATACCGTTTACCAAATGACATAATGAAAATACTGAATAAACAATATTACAAAGAGTTGCCACTGATACTAGGACATAAACGAATTACAAATGAATCTATATCGTGGAATCATAGTTTTGGAGTGGAAGAAGAACAAAATATGAAAGAAGCTACCAATATTTTGAAACTTGTCTCTAAATATCCAGTAGGTCAACATATACTTATAGTTTCACCATATAGAAGTCAATGTGAATTATTAGTAAAAATGTTCGACCAATATTACTTCAATGTAAGCATTATGACACTCGATTCTGTTCAAGGTCATGAAGCGGAGATTGTTGTTGTATCTCTCGTAAAATCTATTCCAACCTCTTTTCTTACAAAAAAAAGGACATGTGTTTTAGTTTCAAGAGCCAGAGAAAAACTAATAATATTTGGAAATAGACAAAATTGTTTAAAATCGTCAAATGGTAGTCTTCGATGCTTGGCCCGTTATAAAGAATGTCTTTATAGATAATAATGTCATTGTTTGATATTGTAAGTTCGCCAATATTCGATAATTATTCAAATATTGAAATTTTAACAAAACTGTTAATTTTAAATTCGAAAGCGGCAGGCTTTCTTGAGCAAAAGATAGAAGAAACAAAGACAAAAATATATATGAAAAATTGGAATTGTTTAGGAACAAGAACGATTTTAATCTGGGGAAAGGGTTGGTCTCATAAAATATTAAATATCAACAAGCATTTGACAGATTTCTCGTATACAACGAAGTCCGAAAAAACACGAATAGATATTACAAATACAAATATAGAAGAACAATTAACTAATTTACTCAGATATTTTTACAAACAAGATTGTATAGAGGATACTAAAATAACTTTACTTAAAAGTGAATACTGCGCTTGATATCAATAATATACAATATTGTTATAATTATTCTAACAAATCAAATATGTTTTACGAGTTACCAATAGATTTGCAGAATTATATTTTTGAATTTAATGCGACTCATAGATACAAATACAATAAATCATTAGAAAAAATTCCCAGAACTGGAATACACATCCGTTATATGAGAATATTGGATGAATTTGATGAACAAATACATGAAAATGGAGACTGGAATTTTGAAAAACTTTTAAAAAAACACATTGTTGATCCAGAACATTTTTTAAACGTATTAAAAAGTTGTAAGTGCTGTGTTCGTCATACTGGGTGCGCTGCGGCATCAGCTTGCGCAGATGAACCATGTTTGTGTTATTGTAGACATTTATCGCGATTTATTGATAAGATTTATAATACTGGCGAAGTAGTGCGTTTTGGACATAATTGGAATGATAGAGAATTATTCGAATTAAATTAAGGCAGGTTCTAATCTTTGCATTTGTCTTACAAATAATGAACATTCAGCGACGTTTCTTTCTACTTCTGTTAATGTATTAATAGTATCGTCCAACGCGCGATTACATTCCTCAAGGTCTCTAAACATATTATCTATCTTTAATTTTAATGCGACACGCTCCTTCAATTGTTTTGCTCTTGTTTCTTTTATTAATTGTTCCATATTTGCTACATTTTTCAATTCGTCTTTCAATGCAGCATCCATAGCATCTCTCTGTTGTTTTGTTTTCGCTAACAGTTTTGCTTGTTTAATAGCATCTGCTCTTGATTTTGCTAATTCTATCGTTTTTTGTTTATGTTCATAATCTTTGGCGGCCTTTAAATCCTTCAATCTAGAAATTTCTTGTTGTTTTGCAAGTTGCATTTTCTTAAATGCTAGTTCTTGCTCTTGTTTTAATTTTTGAGCTCTAATATTTTCGAGATCGATTCTTGCCTGAAGCTCATTTTCCAAAGCTTCGCGTTCTTTTCTATTGCTCTCTTCTTGGTTTGTTATTTTTAAATTGTGTTCCTTTTCTTTGAGTTCGGAAGCAGTTCGTAAACCCATAATTTTTAGTCTAGAAATTTTACGTTTTTTAGTTTCAGACGAAAATCTTTGTATTTCATTATTCTTTTTTAATTCTAATTCTTTATTGGTTGCTTCTAGAAGTCCAATTGCCGTTTCGTTTTTACATTTTGAACTGTAAGGATCTTGACCAGTGGAATCCACAGAGTCATGAGAAAGGTCAATTAAATCTAATCTACCTTTTAATTCATTTTGTTCATCTATTACAATTTTATTTTCACTTTGTTTAAATGCGTCTGCGGTGACTTGACCGTATCTATTCAGGAGTTCATTTGTCATTTGTGTAACATTTTTGTCTAAATCCTTATTTGTTTCTTCCAATTTTTTATTAAGATTACTCAATTCGATATTAAGAAGTTTCTTTCTTTCTAACATAGCGTCACATTCTTCAGGATTAATATCAATATCACATGTCATTTTGTGTTTTCCTATAACATGACATATTTCTCCGGATGCTTTATTTCCTTTAGATATATTTTTTGTGTATGCATAACATCCATTTTTAGAAGAACCTTCACTACCCGAAGACACTTGTACACCTTTTAAGTTTGCACCGTGTTCGAGTCTTGCTCTTTTATAACATTCCATGTTTCTTTCAGAATTACTTGTTCCTTTATCAACGTCATCTAGTTTATGAACTCCTGTGCTTCGTGAATTTCCATTACTCTTTACACACATACCCGAGTCATATTGTATTCCACATGTGCCAACCGAATAATAATTTGGAGGTGGTGGAGGAGGCCATGTACATGAACCGTCTGATTTCTCTACACTGGGATCATAATTTTCGGCTCCCGATTCCATGCAACCATATTTAATATATTTACAAGAACCATCATCAAAAGTTGCATGTTTGTTCATATTTTTAGCTTTTGAATCAGTGCATCCACCAATTTGACAAGTACCATCATCAGTGTTTGCTGTTTTTGCATAATTCGCGGCCTGCGGATTTGTACATCCCTTGATTATACAACTACCGTCGTCGTGTGTAGCTCTACTATTATAATTTGTTGCTCTAATAGGTGTTTTAACAGTACACCCCTTAATAATACAACTTCCATCATCGTGATTTGCCTTATTATTATAATTTTCGGCTTGGAAATTAGTACAACCTTTAACAGCACCTCCTTTATAATTAGAATTAAAAGAGCAATGTTTACCGGACCAATGTGATGTATTTATTTTATCAGACTGACCATGATGTATATCACAGCCTCTTGTCCACCAATCGCCAGTTGGATGTACTGTAATTGCACTATATCCGTCCTTCCCATATCTACTGTTAGCGTAGTTTATACACGAGTTTCTAATCTGATCCTTATTCATATTCATTATATTTGAAATACCTAGGTGGCCTTTACGTAACCCTCCCTGTGTTTTACCATCAGTGGGAACACATATAGTATTATTTTCTACACCGCCTCTTGCCTTCCATTTTGGAGGATTGTTGATGGACCCACTTTTATTACAGTATTGACCACTGTTACAGCGTTTATCGCTATCACGCCAATCACAATTCTGATAACGATTATTATCAGTATTTATAATATGCGCATTTTGACATAATGATTTATTATTATTTGCAATGCTACATTGACCAATCAAATTTGATGTACATTGTTCACCATTAGCATTATTTGCCTTAGGCGGAGGCGGCGAAGGCGGCGGCGGCGGCGGCGGAGGCGGCGCCACATTACATCTTTCACCAGTTGTTTTACACTGGTTTTTATCTGGTTTCCATTGGCAAAAACGATTACCATTTCGTCCCGAGCTATACGCCCGCAAACAATCAGATCTATTACCATTGTTTTCTTGACATTCAGATCTCCTCAAAGGTGGACACGGATCACCAGTTCTAGCTCTGCGTCCATTAACTTGTACATATTCCGTGCTGTTTGTAAAGCTTTCTATTTCCTGTGCAGGTGATTCTGCTGGTGGACTACATCTATCATCCGTTGCTCTACAAGTTTTGTCATCCGATTCCCATTTGCAAAAACGACTTCCATTGTTACTAGATGCGCTATATGATTGTAAACAGTGATATTTGTTACCATCATTTTGTTGGCATTCCGATTTTCTCAATGGTGGACATGGTTCACCCATTCTAGCTCTTCGTCCATAAACTTGTACATATTCTGTGTCTGAAAATGATTCTTTCTTTAATAAAGTATGCCTATACATAAAGATAAATAGAATGATAACAAGAAGAAACATGCACATATAAACGTTATTGTTTAAATCCATTACTAAGTAAAATATATAAAGTTTAGAAAAACACTGGTTCCATTCTTTGCATTTGTCTGTTAAAAAGAGAACATTTTTGTAAATCAGCGTCAGTTTTATCTTTTGCAGCTTTTATTTGTTGTATATCGTCATTACAGGCTTTGACACTATATGAAATTCCCGCTAAATCGGTTTCTAAAGCAAGTTTCTCAGAAATATGTCTGGCAGTAATGTCTTTAAGTTCATTCTTTAGATTATTTAATATTTGAATTGCATTTTGTTTTGCTTGTCTTAAAGCCTCTTTTTGTGCTAATGTATTTGCTAATTTTTCAGCTTCTTCAAGGGCTTTAATGCGTTCTTGTGCTAATAATGCCTCTTGCTTTTTAATTTCTAATTCCTTTTTACGTTTTTCGTCTTCAATACGCATCTTTTCCTCAAGTTTTCTTTGCTGTTCTTCTTTGTATTTTTTCTCGCGCTCTAGTTCAAGGCGTCTTGCTTCTGCTTTTTCATTTTCATATTTAGCGTCCAATAATCTTTTTGTTTCAGAGTTTTTACGTTCATGTTCTGATTGCTGTTCACGTAATTGTGCTTTGTATTCAGCATCCTTTTTTACTGAATCCTCTTGCAAACTTATTATCTTAAGTTTGTTAGCAATTTTTCTTAAATGAACATTTTCAATTTCTTGTAGTGTAGCAGTGCGGAGAGCCATGAAGTATTTAACTATCCATTCTGATCTTTCAACTGATTCTGCTGCACCACATTGAGAGTTTTCATAACTTGTTAATTCTTCGTTCTCTTGAGATTTTAAAAAGGTTGTTTTATCATCTCTATTCTTTTTTAGTATCGCCTTATCAATACCATATTTTTTCTCTGTAATAGCAAAATCATCATTCTTTGCTTTATGCAATATGATTTTTCTTAGTTGTTGGTTTTCCTGTTCCATTTTATTGGCAATTTTCATCTGTTCCTCATATAACCGTTTCTTCCTATTTATAATTGTTTTACATTCAATAACATCATTCACAACGGAAAGATTGCATAATTCTGAAGGTGATGATTTGTGTTTACCAACAATATGACACAATGCATTTCCTGTATTACTGCCTTTAAATATGTCTTCGGATGTGTGAGCATAACATCCAGCATTTTCCAAACCTGAAACTATTTCTACTCCGGTTAAACGACCACCATATGTTTCTTTCGCTTTTTTATAACATTCGATGTTTCTATCTGCACTTTCTATGCCAACATCTTTATTATCTATTTGATGTTTGTCTTTTGGAGCAATGTCATTACCTAAAATACAAAAACCTTTCTCATAATCTACTTTACAGTCATTACTTACAAATTCTTTCATTTTTGGTGGTGGAGGCACTGGAGGTAGAACTGGTGCTGGATATATACACGTTCCATCATCAACATTTGCAATCGGATTATAATTTGTTGCATTGCTATCTGTACAACCTTTTATTTTACAAGTATTATTTTCTGTATTTGCTTTCGGATCGTAGTTTGTGGCATTTTTGTTTGTACAACCTCTTTTTATACAATTTCCTGGTGTATTTGCTCGATTATCATAATTATCATAACCAGGTGTCATACATCCTAGTCTTTGCGGAGGTGGTGGAGGAGGTGGTGGTGGTGGAGGTGGTGGCGCTGGATTACATATATCACCAGTTGTTTTACACATTTTTTTATCTGGTTTCCATTGGCAGAAACGATTACCATTTCGTCCCGAGCCATAGCTTCGTAAACAATTAGATCTATTACCGTTGTTTTCTTGACATTCTGACTTTCTCAAAGCGGGACACCTGTCACCAGTTCTAGCTCTGCGTCCATTAACTTTTATATATTCCGTTATAGAACCTGAACCACTAGAACGAGTAGAACTAGAACGAGTAGAACGAGATGATGAACTACTAGATGACTTACTCGATTTTTTTTTCTTTTTACCATAGTAGCCTTCTCTTATATTTCCATATAAGCTACCATACTTATAGATATCTCTTCTTCTTCTATTATCACGACCTCGTAATAATTTTAATGATTCTTCTGTTAATCTATGCAATGGCTTACTACCTCTTTTATATGATATGAATGAAATAATAGATAATAGTAATAAGAATAGACAGATATAAATGTTGTTACTTGACTGCATTACTAATTAAAATATATAATATTTCGTTTGTTAAAACATTAATTGGCGTCGTTTTCGTCGTCAGACGAAGTCGACCCTGATGAATCTGTTTCATTAGAACCGTCATCAGACAATTCGTCAGCGTCATCATCAGATGATTCATCAGAAGAAGAACTATATGAAGAACTAGAGATGATCATTCCAAAATCCTCTCTAGACGCATGCGGTGTCATGTCGAAAAAGTAGTTTCTATTTATATAAATAGTTAATATGAGAATTATAGAAAATAAAAAAATGCATTCATAAATATTTTTACTTATTTCCATTATTAAGTAAAATAAATAATATTGTTTTAGAAAAACACTGGTTCAATTCTCTGCATTTGTCTAGTAAATAATGAACATTTTTCTAAGTCATCATCTCCTTTGCCTTTTGCTCCCTCTATCTGACTAATATCATCCTTACATACATTTTGTTTATACTTTATATCTTCAATTGTTGCTTCTAAAGAAAGTCTTTCCTTTGTATGTTTTGTTATCATATCTTTCAGACCATTATCAAGTTGTTTTAAATAATTGATGGCATTTTGTTTTGCGTGTTGTAAAGCCTCTTTTTGTTCCTTTGTTTTAGCTATTTTCTCAGCTTCTTGAAGTGATTTCACACGCTCTTGAGCTAATATTTTTTTTCGATTTTGAATTTCATACTCTTTTTGTCTTTTTTGTTCTTCAATAATAGCAATTTCGGCAAGTCTTCTTTTTTGTTCAGCTAAATATTTCTTTTTGCGTTCATTTTCCTGTTTCTCTGCTTTTCTTTTCTCTTTTACAAGTTTTGAGTCTAATAAACGTTGTATCTTTGCTCTATTCTTGGCATGTTGTAATTCTTGTTTTTGAATTTGTTTCCTGTATTCAGCCGATTTGGTTTCAGAATTATGTTCTAAACTGATAATTTCGTGTGAATTTGCTTCATTTCTCATATCTTCATTTTCCAGTTTTAGCCTCTCATAATCTTTTAGAAGTGAATATTTTTCATTTTCTATTTCTTGTAGTTTCATTGAATTAGTATTACTACATCCACGATTATCATAATCTTGGGCATCTTCGGCACGTTGAGCATCCAAAAGTACATAGCGTTCTTGTAGTTTTTTTGTTAAAATACTTACATCAGATTTTGGTAATGCCCGTTTCGCCCGCGCGCGATATCCTTTTAATAGTATATTTAGTTGTTTATTTTCACGTTTCAGGCTATTGTTTGACTCAGATTGTTCATCATTGAGTTGTTGTTTTCTTTGTATGATTGCTTCACATTCTATATCACCTTTATCTACTGATACTGGATCACAGTATTGTGAAACATAATGTTTTTCACTAATATGACATATATGATTTTTTAAAGCATTTGCCTTAAAAATCTTATCTGATGTGTGTGCATAACAGCCACTATTCTCATTATTCGAAATAATTTCTACTCCAGTTAAATTATTTCCATATTTATCTTTTGCTTTTTGATAACATTCAATGTTTCTATCAGCACTCTGTAATCCAAAATCTAGGTCGTCTATTTTATGTTTGTTTTTTGCAGCAACATCATTATTCATTACACAAAACCCAGTTTCATATTTTATTTCACAATTATCTTTCTTGAACTCAAGACTTTTGGGTATCGGTGGTGGCGGTGGAAGAACGGGCCTAGCAGGCGGAGGCCATATACAGTTAGAATTTAATGATTTTTCTGCTGTTTTATCATAATTAACCGCGGTTTTATCTGTGCAACCATATTTTACATATTTACAAGTTCCATCATCAACATTCGCAATTGCTGAATAATTTTTGGCAGTTGTATCTGTACATCCTACAATTCTACAACTATTATTATCAATATTTGCCTTATTATCATAGTTTGTAGCCAATGGATTTGTACATCCTTTATATATACAATAACCATCTGATTTCTGAGCATCTTTATCATAATTGGATGCGTCTGGTTTCATACAACCATATCTGAAGTATTCGCAAGAATTATCTTCAATATTTGCTTTACTAATATAATTTTTTGCATCTTTATCCATGCATCCTTTTATTGAACAGTTGCCTTTTTTGTTTGCTTTAGGATTGTAATTTTCTGCATCTTTATCCATGCATCCTTTTATTGTACATTTGCCTTTTTTGTTTGCTCTAGAATTGTAATTTTCGGCATCTTTATCCATGCATCCTGTTATGGTACACGGCCCTTGCCTTGTAGCTTTCGTATTATAATTATCTGCATCTTTATCCATGCATCCTGTTATATAACATGAACCATCATTAACATTTGCCTTACTATCATAATTATCAGAACCACGTGTCATACATCCCTTCTTTATACAGCTTCCATCGTTAACATTAGCTTTACTATCATAGTTATCATAACCACGTGTCGTACATCCTTTCTTTATACAATTACCTTGTTGATTAGCTTTACTATCATAGTTATCATAACCACGTGTCATACAACCTTTTTTTAGACAATTCCCTTGTTGATTGGCTTTACTATCATAGTTATCATAACCACGTATCATACAACCTT
>MDSV01170242.1_pt1 | contig 14388 bp, 22 predicted proteins | sample 810851 | NCBI WGS metagenome assembly MDSV01 (sample SAMN05326640, study PRJNA326480) | marine metagenome | isolation source: seawater | place: Atlantic Ocean: North East | collected 2012 | reverse complement strand
TTAATAGCAGAAGCTAAACCAGGAAGAATGTCCTCTTCTATAATAAAAGATCTTGGGGAACACCCGGAAGATAAAAAGACTGTAAGAGTTATGAAAGGCCAATATGGTCCTTATATTAAATATAAATCATTAAATGCTACTATACCTGAGGAAAAAGATCCTACTGAATTAACAATGGAAGAGGCTTTAATATTAATTGAGAAAAGAAAGGAATACGATAAAAGTAAAAAAACTAAAAAAAAAAAATAAAATGAACTTTGATCAAAAGATAAATGAACTTAATATTAAACTTCCAGTAGCAGCAGATCCTGTAGGTTCATATGTTGCTACAAAAGTATCTGGTAAAATGTTATTTGTGTCAGGTCAAATTTCTATTGATGAAAATGGAAATTTGATAAAAGGTAAGCTCGGCAAAGATTTGAATACTGATGAGGGCTACATAGCTGCAAAAAGATGCGCCTTGAGTATAGTGGCTCAAGTTAAAAAAACTTGTGAAGATGATTTATCTAAAATTAAATCTTGTATTAAATTAACTGGTTTTGTTAATTCTACTGAAGATTTTATTGAACAACCTAAGGTGATAAACGGTGCTTCTGATTTAATTACTTCAATATTTGGTGATATTGGAATGCATACTAGAGCAGCTGTTAGCACTAATAGTTTACCATTAGGTGTTGCGGTTGAAGTAGATGCAATATTCGAATTAAATTAGTTATCTTCCTACACAAAAATAATTAATTTTGTTTTTTTTCATTACATCAGGTGAATATAAATTTCTCATGTCATAAACTTTGAAGTTGTTCTTTCTTACTAAGTTTTTAAAATTTAGTTGTTTAAACTCATTCCATTCGGTATGGATGATTAAGAGATCAGAATACTTACAAGCTTCATTAATATTTAAGCAGTATTTTATATTTTTAAATTTCTTAAATTCTTTTTTAACACCTGTTGGTTCATAATATCTAATTAAAGATCCCTTATTAACTAATTTTGGAATAATTTTTAAAGATGATGACTCTCTCATGTCATCAGTTCCGGCTTTAAATGTAACTCCCAAAAAAGTAATTATTTTATTTTTGAGATTGTTGTTCATTATCTTTTGAATTTTAGAAGTTAATAATTTATTTCTATTATTATTTGACTTAATAACTGTTTTTACTATTGATAAATCTGTATTAAATTTATTTGCTGTAGTAACTAGAGCTTTTGTATCTTTTGGGAAGCAAGAACCACCATATCCGGGACCAGCACGCAAAAATCTTTCGCCTATTCTTTGATCTAAACCAATGCCGTTGGAAACTTCTTTAACATCAATATTTGATTTTTCACATAAATTTGCTATCTCATTAATATATGAAATTTTTGTCGCTAAAAATGCATTTGAGGCGTATTTAATTAGTTCTGCTGCTCTTCTTGAAGTTTGAAAATATCTGCTTCTTTTTTTAATTATTGGTATATATAAATTTCTCATAATATTATTAGCTTTTTTACTATCGGTACCAATAACGACTCTATCTGGGTATAAAAAGTCCCTTATCGCCTCGCCTTCTCTTAGAAATTCTGGATTTGATACTACATTAAATTTTTTTTCGTTTTTTTTAAGATTTAATATTTTTTCAATTTTATCTCCTGTTGTCACAGGAACCGTCGATTTTGTTACAATAATTTTATACTTATTTAAATTTTTTTTAATATTATGAACTGCTTTAAAAACATATCTTAAGTCAGCTTTATTGTTTTTTGTTGGTGTTCCAACGCAAATAAAAATTATATCAGATTTTTTAATTGAATTATTAATATCTGTTGAAAAAAAAAGTCTATTTTGTTTTTTATTTTTTAATACGAGTTCTTCTAATCCAGGTTCATAAATAGGTATAATTCCATTATTTAAATTATTAATTTTTTGTTTATCTTTATCAACACAAATAACATTATTGCCTAAATCTGAAAAACACGCACCACTCACTAAACCAACGTATCCAGATCCTATAACACAAATTCTCATAATTTTGAAATTTCTATTCCGGAACTAATATATCCATGCATAGATCCGCAGTCTAAATATTTTCCAGAAAATTTATGGCCTATAAATAAATTGTTCTTTAATATCATTTTTCTTATAGCATCTGTTATATGTATTTCACCGCCTTTGCCTTTCTTTTGATTTTCTAATTGTTTAAATATATCTTTACTTAAAATATATCTCCCTATTACAGCATTATTAGAGGGAGCATCATTAACATTAGGCTTTTCTATTACATCTTTAATTCTAAAGTTATTTTTATCTAAATTTTTTGAAACAGAATAAATACCCCATCTACTGACATTATTTCTTTTAACTTTGGTACTTGCCATAACAGAGCATTTGTATTTTTTATTAATTTTCACCATTTCTTTTGAACAATTTTTTTTTATAATTATATCATCAGGCAATATCATAAGAAAATATTTATCTTTAATAAATTTTTTTGTCTGTAAAACAGCATGACCAGTGCCTAAAGGTTTATTTTGATAAACAAACTTTATTCTTTTTTTATAATATAAAATTTTTTTATATTCTTTAGTGATTCTTGGGTCTTTTTTTTTTTTTAATAATATATTTATAGAATTTATCGTTATAAAAATATTTTTTAATTATTTCTTTCTTTTTAGAAATAATAAAAATTATATCTTTTATACCAGCTTCAATACACTCGTCTAAAATATATTCTATTCCTGGTTTCCCATTAATTGGTAGCAGTTCTTTTGCGTAGACGCTTGTTAGTGGCAAAAGTCTTGTACCTAATCCAGCAAGTGGAATTATAGCTTGTTTAATCATTTAGATGTTTTACTTATAGTCATATTTATTAAAAATGAAAATTATTAAAAATATTTTTGAGTTAAATAAGGCAATTAAAAATTACAAAAATATTGGTTTTGTACCTACAATGGGCGGTATTCATAAAGGACATGTTTCTTTAATAAAAACTGCACAAAAAAAGAACGCAAAAACTATTGTGAGTATTTTTGTTAACCCAGCACAATTTGATGATAAAAAAGATTTTAATAACTATCCTCGAAATAATAAAAAAGATATAAAAATATTAAAAAATCTTAAAGTTGATTATTTGTTCATTCCTGAAATTAAGGACATGTATAAGAGTAAATTTAAAAAATTCACTCTTAAAAAGTCACAAAATATTCTATGTGCAAAATTTAGAAAAGGTCATTTTGAAGGCGTTTTAATGATTATGAACAGATTATTATCTCTAATTAAATCTAAACAAGTTTTTATGGGTGAAAAAGATTTTCAACAATATATACTTGTTAAAAAAATCTTAGGAAAAAAATATAAAATTAACATTATTCCATGTCCAACAATAAGAGATAAGAATAATATAGCTTTATCAACAAGAAATAGTTTATTAAATAAATTTTCTATAAAAAAAGCATCTAATATTGCAACAAAACTTATAAAAATAAAAAAAAATTTATCATTAAGTAATTTAAAAATACCGATTGATCTGCTTAAAATTAAATCCGACTTGGAAGCAACTTATAAAGTTAAAATTGATTATCTTGAATTCAGAGATGAAGAAAATTTGAAATTGAACAGTTTTAAATCAAAGTTCAGATTATTTCTTGCTTACAATCTTAATAATGTGAGACTAATAGATAATTTTTAGTTATAAAAAATAAGCACCAACACCCAAGAAGGACACAAAACCTATTACATCAGTAATTGTTGTTACAAAAACACTGGATGAAATAGCAGGATCAATATTTAATTTTTTTAAAGTAACGGGAACAAGTATGCCAAATAATCCTGCTACAATCATAGTTAAAATCATCGAGATTGAAATTATTAGTGATAGTTGAATATCGCTAAACCAAATCTGAACTATTAATGAGCTAATAATTGCAAAAATTATTCCATTTAAAATACCAATGTTAAATTCTTTAAGAATATTATTTGTAAAATTATTTTTTGTTAAATCTTGTGTTGCTAAAGATCTAACTGTAACAGCTAATGTTTGCATGCCAGCATTTCCTCCCATAGAAGCTACAATTGGCATTAAAAAAGCCAAAACAACCATTTGCTCAATTGTAGCACCAAACAAGCTTATACAATAAGTTGCTAGAAATGCCGTGAATAAATTTAATAACAACCAATTAAATCTTCTTTTTGTTTTTGTTAAAACTCCATCAGTTATTTCCTCATCGCCTACACCAGCTAATCTTAGGACATCTTCTTCTGCTTCTTCTTTTAACACTGTCAAAACATCATCATAAGCAATCATTCCTACTAGTTTGTTTGTTTTATCTATTACTGCAGCAGAACTAAGATTATAATTCTCAAATAAATTTCCTACTTCTTCCTTATCCATATCAACTGGTATTAAAAGCTGCGACTCGGACATTATGGACATCATTTTTGTTTCACGAGAGGTTCTTAATACTTTAGATGATGGAACTGTTCCTATAGGCTTAAATTCTTGATCAACTATGAATATTTCTAAAAATTCTTCTGGTAACTCCTTGTTTTCTCTTAAATAATCAATTGTTTGACCTACAGACCAGTTGCTTGGAATGGCTGTAAATTCACGCTGCATGATTCTAGCAGCTGAATCTTCTGGATAACTTAAGCTTTCCAATAAAGCAAATTTATCTTTAGGTGGTAAAAAGCCAAGAATTGTATTTTTATCTTTTTCATCAACATTTTCTAAAACTTTAATTGCATCATCTGACTCTAAATTTTTTAAAATATTTACAATTGAATTTGATGATAGGTAAGTTATCATTTCAGATTGGATAGACTCATTCAACTCGACAAAAACTTCAGGGTCAATTTTGAAACTATTTAATTTAATTAGCTTTTCTCTATCATTTTGACTTAGGTGCTCAATTATATCGGCCGCATCAGATGGATGCATTTCTTTAAAGGAATTGCTTATAAATTCGGCATCATTTAAAGATATTTTATCAGTAACAACTTTGATAAACTCTTTATTAAATTCAAAGTTTACTTTTTTATCTTTTATTTTTTTTACTAAAGTCATAAATTTACCTATAATTTAGTTGGCACTATTAATACAAAATAAAAATATTACAAATTTATAATGACAATCGAGATCAAAAAGTCAGTAAAACCAGTAAAATATAGTTTTGCTATTGATGAAATGGAGAAAAGATTAGAAGAAATAAAGTTAAATAAAAAAAAAGAATTAATATGGATATTGGAGCATGAACAAATTTATACGTGTGGCACTAGTTTTAATGAAAATGAAATACTAGATAAATCTATTAACTTGGTCAAAACAAATAGAGGTGGTAAAGTTACTTGTCATGGACCAGGTCAGTTAGTTTTTTATTTTGTAATTGATTTAAATAAAAGAAGTAAAGATATTAAAAAACTTGTTTTAGCAATTGAAAATACAATAATAAAGACACTAAATAAGTATCAAATTGAAACTTTTGCAGACAGAAGAAATATAGGTATTTGGTATAAAAATAAATCAGGACAGATTAATAAAGTTGCAGCTATAGGAATTAAAGTTAAGAAATGGATTGCATATCATGGATTTGCAATCAATATATCTAATAACTTGAATGCTTATAAAAAAATAATTCCTTGTGGAATTAAAAATAGAGGCGTTATCAATTTAAATAAAATTAAAAAACAAAATTATATGACTATAAAAAAAGAATTAATAAATAATTTTTTATTTAATATTAGAAGTTAAGCCTTTTAGTTTTAATCATATTCCTAAAATACTCAGGTGGTGTGGCTCTAAAAGTATATTTTTTATCATTAATTTTAAACTTTATTTCGTATGAGTGGAGCATCAAATTTTTATTTATTGACTTATGATCATTTAAAGAATGATACTTTTTGTCTCCAAGTATAGAATGTCCCATCATAAATAGATGTTTCCTCAATTGATGTTTTCGTCCCGTAATAGGTTTCATTTTTAATAGAGATGTGTTGCTGTTTTTATCAATTACTTTAAAAATTGTTTCAGCTTTTTCAATTATTTTTTTTTTATTTTCATACCTAACAAGGTCATTATTTAAAGTACCTTTAAGACTTTCAATTTCACCATGACATATAGCAAGGTAAGTTTTGTGAACTTTTCTTAGACGAAATAATGAAGTTAATAATTGTGCTGTTTCTCTATTTTTGGCTATTATAAAAACACCCGATGTATCTTTATCAAGTCTATGAACCGAAAAAGGCCTTGTATTTTGAAAAATCTTACTTTTAGCAAATATATCAACAAGATTTTTTTTTGATTTAGTTCCTCCTTGAACAGAAATTCCTGAACTTTTATTTAAAACTACAAAATTTTCGTTTTCTTCTATAATCAAATTTTCATTTTCTTTAATTATTTCATTGCTTGGATTAAATAATTTTTTTTTTTGTATAATTTTTTCTTCAAAATTAAAATTATAGATATTGATTTGATCTCCATTTTTTACTTTTTTAGAGCTTTTAACTTTTTTTTTATTAAGTTTAATTTTTCCGTTTCTTAAATTTTTTTCTATTAGGCCTTGAGGTATTTTACCAAAATGATTTCTTAATAAACGATCAATACGCATTTCATTAAACGTTTTATCAACGTTAATTGTTTTTTTCATTAATAGATAAATATGTTATGCTGTAGCTGCTTTGGTATCTTCTTTTTTAACTTCTTTTTTTGTTTCTTTTTTTTTTTTATCCACTCTTTTGGCCTCAAGATCTCTGTCTATAAATTCAATTATTGCCATTGGTGCATTGTCTCCATATCTGTATCCCGATTTAATAATTCTTGTATAACCACCTTTTCTATTTGAATATCTTTTTGATAATGTATTCTGAACTTTATTCGCAGATTTTGTATCTTGCAGCTTAGAGATTAATGTTCTTTTGTTTTGTAAACTATTTTTCTTACCGAGTGTAATTATTTTATCTGCTTGAGGTCTTAAAACTTTTGCTTTTGGTAGTGTTGTAGTTATTTGTTCATATTTTATTAAAGAATTAAGCATATTTTTTATAAGAGCTTTTCTATGTTCAGATGTTCTATTTAGTTTTTTATGCCCAAATTTATGTCTCATTATATAGCTTCTTCAAGTTTCTTAGATAATTCTGCAATATTATCAGGCGGCCAGTTAGGAATTTCCATACCCAAATATAAAGACATGCCTGTTAATACTTCCTTTATTTCATTCAAAGATTTTCTACCAAAATTTGGAGTTCTTAACATTTCACCTTCAGATTTTTGAACTAAGTCACCTATATAAATAATATTATCATTTTTTAAGCAATTCATTGATCTAACAGATAGTTCAAGCTCATCCACTTTTCTAAGTAAATTTTTATTAAATTCTGGTTCACTTGGTTGTTCTATTACAGTTCTTTCTTGAGGTTCGTCGAAATTAACAAACATTCCTAATTGATCTTGAAATATTCTCGCAGAATAAGCCACGGCATCCTCTGCTGAGACCGATCCATTAGTTTCAACTTCCATTGTTAATTTATCATAGTCTAAAGCTTTTCCTTCTCTTGCTGTGCTTATAGAGTAAGAAACTTTTTTTACAGGACTAAATAATGAGTCCACGGGAATTAATCCTAAAGGAGGCTCTTCCGGTTTATTTACTTCTGCCGAAACATAACCTTTGCCAGTTCCTACTGTCATTTCCATATGAAAACTTGCATTCTCATCTAAGTTACAAATGACAAGATCAGGATTCAATATCTCTATATCTGCCACAGGAAGAATTTTAGAAGCTTTGATTTCACCGGGACCCTTTGCATCTAGTATTAACTTTTTTTCACCTTCAGAATTACTTTTTAATGCTAGTGATTTAACATTTAATACAATATCAGTTACATCTTCTCTAACACCTTTAATGGAAGTGAATTCATGCAAAACTCCATCTATTTGAATCGAAGTAACAGCCGTTCCTCTTATTGAAGATAATAAGATTCTTCTTAAAGAATTACCTAATGTCAATCCATAGCCCTTCTCTAGTGGTTCAGCAATTATTTTTGCAAATGATTTGTCTTCGCTAAGTTGCACATCTAGCTTTGCTGGTTTGATTAACGATTTCCAATTTTTTGTATTTACTTCAGTTGTTTCCATTATACTCTCCTTTTTTTTGGTGGTCTGGTACCATTATGTGGCATCGGCGTTGTATCTTTAATAGAAATAATTTTAAACCCTCTGGATTGTAGAGCTCTTAATGCAGTTTCTCTTCCTGAGCCTGGTCCTTTAACTTCAACAGACAAGATTTTCATTCCTGTTTCTAAAGCTTTAGCAGCAGCTGCATCAGCTGCGACTTGTGCAGCGTATGGAGTAGATTTTCTCGATCCTTTAAAACCTTTTTGACCAGCGGAAGCCCAAGAAATAACATTTCCATTTGTATCTGCAATTGTAACTATCGTATTATTAAAAGTTGATTGAACGTAAGCAATTCCATTAAGTATATTTTTTTTAATTTTTTTTTTTTTAGAATATGTACTTTTTTTAGATTTAGATTTAATTTCTTTAGTTTGATTTGTGTTTTCAGTATTATCTTTTTTCATTAATTATTTTTTGAGTGGTGTTAATTTTTTTCCAGCAATTGCTATTGCTTTCCCTTTTCTAGTTCTTGCATTGCATCTTGTTCTCTGACCTCTTGCTGGTAATTTTTTTCTATGTCGTGATCCTCTATAGGTAGCTAAATCAATAAGTCTTTTTATATTAATAGAGTTTTCTCTTCTTAAATCACCTTCTACTATAAATTTTTGATCTATATATTCTCTGATTTTTAATATTTGTTCATCAGTTAATTCATTAACTCTTTTGGATTTTGGTATTTCTAGTGCTTTACAAATTTCATTTGAGAATTTATCACCGATTCCATAAATATAAGTTAATCCTATATTTACTAATTTATTTTGCGGAATGTTTACACCTGCGATACGAGCCATAATAATGTGATAAAATTTTAGCCTTTTATATAAGAAGTTGTTTTAAAGTCAATGTCTTAAACTGATAGAATTTGCTCAATTTTGCTTGATATTATTGATATTTCTTTGCCTCCATCAATTTCGTAAAAATTAGAATTTTTAGAATAGAAATCTAAGACGGGTCTTGTTGTGTCCATGTAAGTATCATATCTTTTAAGAATTATATTTAAATCATCATCGGTTCTTTTTTCTAGAATTTTCCTTTTCTCAATTCTTTTAATTATTAAATCTTTATTGACATTTAAAAAAAAAATAAAATCAATTTTTTGGTTTGAACTTTCTAATAATAAATCTAAATTTTTTGCCTGACTTAATGATCGGGGATATCCATCAAATATTAATTTGTTTTTTTTTTGAGGATCAAATACAACATTTTTTATAAGCTTATTGACTATATCATCAGTTGCAAAATCACCCTTAGAAATAATTTCTTCAATTTCTTTACCAATTGAAGTTTTATTTTTTATCTCAGATCTAAGAAGATCTCCAGTTGAAATTTGAAACAATTTAAATTTTTTGACAATATTTTGAGATTGAGTACCTTTGCCTGCTCCCGGAGGACCAAATATTATTACATTCACTTATTTACTATCTTCCAAATTTTGTTTTTTTAATTAGTTGCTCATATTGTGAGCTCATTAATCTTGTTTGTATTTGAGTAACTGTATCAATTGCAACTACCACAACAATTAAAATTGATGTTCCTCCTAAATAAAAAGGTATTGGATAATTTGCAATTAAAAATTCAGGCATTAAACAAACTAATGTTAAATATAAAGCACCCATAGTTGTTAATCTTGTTAGTATTGTATCGATATATAGGGCCGTACTTTCACCAGGACGTATTCCAGGAACAAAACCACCATACTTTCTTAAATTTTCCGCTGTTTCATTTGGGTTAAATGTTATTGATGTATAGAAAAAAGTAAAAAAAATTATCCCACTTGCATATAATATCATATAGAGAGGTTGACCCTGAGAAAAATATGATGATATGTTTAAAAAAGTTTCACTTTTTGAAACATTAAAATTTGAAAATGTAACTGGTAAAAGTAATAATGCAGATGCAAAAATAGCAGGTATTACTCCTGCAGAATTAATTTTTAATGGAAGATGTGAAGAGTCACCACCGTACATTTTATTACCCATTTGCCTTTTTGGATAATTTATTAGTATTTTTCTTAAAGCTCTTTCCATAAATACTATAAATAAAATTGTTAAAACTAGTAGAACAAAAATACCAATAATCATTAATGTTGAAATTGCACCTGTTCTACCTAATTCAAAAGTTGTTACTAAAGCTCTTGGTATTTCAGCAACAATTCCAGAGAAAATTATTAAGGATATTCCATTTCCAATACCTCTTTGTGTAATTTGTTCTCCTAACCACATTAAAAAGATTGTTCCAGCTACAATTGTAGTGACTGTTGATATTTTAAAAAAAGTTCCAGGATTAATTACTAAATTAGCTGAAGATTCTAATCCAACAGAAAGACCATATCCTTGAACTACTGCCAATAAAACTGTTCCATATCTTGTAATCTGAGTAATTTTTTGTCTTCCTAATTCTCCTTGAGATTTAAGGTTTTTAAAATAATCAGAAACTCCTGTTAAAAGCTGTACAATAATTGATGAAGAAATATATGGCATAATACCTAAAGCAAAGATTGCCATTCTGCTGACAGCACCTCCTGCGAATACATTAAACATACCAAGTAAACCTTTTTGATTACTTTGCATCATTATTTGGAGTTGTTCAGGGTCAATACCTGGCAATGGAACAAATGTCCCAAGTCTATAAATTGATAGTATTAAAATTGTAAATAAAATTCGATTTCTTAAATCATTAGATTGTACTGCATCGCTCATTTATTATGATTTCTTTAAAATTATTTTTCCACCAGCTTTTTCTACTTTTTCAATAGCTGATTTTGAAGCATAATGAGCTTCAATTTCTAATTTGCTTGTAACTTCTCCGTTACCTAAAATTTTTAATTTTAGGTAAATTTTGGATACTATTTTTTGCTTTTGTAATAAATCTAAAGAAATTTTATCTCCTATAATTTTTTTATTATTAATTAAGGTTACTAATTTTTCCAAATTAATTTTAGCTAATTTTGTTTTTTTAACTGGGTTAAACCCTCTTTTAGGTAATCTTCTATATAAAGGCATTTGTCCACCTTCAAAACTTTTAATTGATACACCTGATCTTGATTTTTGTCCTTTTACACCTCTGCCAGAAGTTTTCCCTTTTCCAGAACCTATACCTCTTCCAACTCTAATTTTTTTTGTTTTAACAGATAATGTTGAATTCAACATGTTCATTAACCTCTTTTTTCAATTATTTCTGAAATTTTTTTATTTCTAATATTAGAAATATTTTTAGGTGAGTTTTGTTTAGATAATGCTTTCATGCAAGCTCTTATTACGTTATGAGGGTTTGCTGTACCTAACGATTTTGCAACTATGTCCTTAATTCCCAATACTTCACATACGGCTCTGACTGGTCCACCAGCAATAATTCCGGTTCCTTTTGGTGCTGCTCTTAACTTAATTTTTCCCGCACCGTCTTTACCAAAAATATCATGGTGGATTGTTCTACCCTCTCTCAATGGCACGTGTATTAAATTTCTCTTTGCTAATTCATTGGCTTTTTTAATAGCATCTGGAACTTGTTTCGATTTTGCATGTGCAATACCTATTTTTCCATTTTGATTGCCTACAACAACTAATGCAGAGAAACCAAATCTTCTTCCCCCTTTAACTACTTTTGTTATTCTATTTATATGAACTAATTTTTCTATAAATTCAGTATTATTTTTTTCCATATTTAAAACTCCATTCCATTTTTTCTTAATGCTTCAGCAAATATTTTAACTCTACCATGATATTTATAAATACCTCTATCAAAATAAACTTTTGTTATTTTTTTTTCTTTTGCCTTATTAGCTAACATTTCTGCTACAATGGTTGATATTTCTGATTTAGTTTTTTTTAATAATTTTATATCTTTTTTATTTGATGTAGCTGAAATTAATGTAACTTTTTTAACATCATCTATAATTTGTGCACTTATATTATTTATAGATCTAGAAACACTCAATCTGTATCTGCTATTACTGGATACTTTTTTTATTTTATTTCTAATTCTAAATCTTTTTTTTTCTATCGTAGTTAACTTCATTACTTCTTTTTTCCTTCTTTTCTTATTACATATTGGTCTTTTTCTTTAATTCCTTTACCCTTGTAAGGTTCAGGGGGTCTTAAACTTTTTATTTTAGATGCAGTCATTCCTACTTGCTGTTTATCAAATCCAGATATTTTAATAATTGTTTGTTTTTCAACAGTTAATTTTATATCCTTTGGTATATCAAAATTAATGTCATGGCTAAAACCTAATTGAAGATTTAATTGATTTCCTTTTATTGATGCTCTGAAACCAACTCCTGAAAGTTCAAGAATTTTTTCATAACCAACACTAGTTCCAATTATAGCATTATTAATTAAACTCCTATTCATTCCCCATAATCTTTTTGAATCTTGGGTAATTTTTTTAGGTTTTAGAGATATTTCTTTTCCTTCATCAATTTTTAAATCAAACATATCAACATCTATGTTCATAGATTTTTTACCTAAAGGACCTTCAATATTAATTATATTATTGCTTAAAAATACTTTGACTTTTTCTGGGATAGTAATATTGATTTTTCCTATTTTAGACATTAAAACACCTTACAGATTATTTCCCCACCGATATTTTGTTTTCTAGCATCAATATCAGTCATTATACCTTTTGGTGTTGATACTATTGCAATTCCTAGACCATTGTTTATTTTTGGTAAACTTTGTGCACTAGAAAATATTCTTCTACCAGGTTTTGATATTCTTTCTATTGTGCTTATTACTGGGTTTCCTGAACTATATTTTAAATTAATTTCTAAAATTGATTTTTTTTCATCAGTTTTTTTATAATCAATAATATATCCTTCGTTTTTTAAAACTTCTGCTATTTTAATTTTAAATTTTGATGATGGCATTGTTACTGTTTTAAAGTTTCTTATTTGAGAGTTTTTAATTCTTGCTAACATATCTCCTATTGGATCGCTTAAACTCATATTTTCCTTTCTACCAACTTGATTTAACCATTCCTGGTATTTTGCCTTCTAGACCTAATTGTCTTAGTGCAATTCTTGATATTTTTAGTTTTCTATAAACACCATGAGGACGTCCTGTAATTTGACATCTATTCATAATTCTATTTTTTGCAGAATTTCTTGGTAATTTAGAAAGTTTTTGTTGTGCTTTAAATCTTTCTTCCAAAGATAATTTTTTATCCATTATGATCTTTTTTAAATTTTGTCTTTTTTTATAAAATTTATCAGACAACTTAATTCTTTTATTATTTTTATTTATTGCACTAAGTTTTGCCATTAATTGCTCCTTGTATTGTAAAATGGGAAATTAAGTTTTTTTAATAATTCAAAACTGTGTTCATTGCTATGTGATTTTATAGATATTGTTATATCTAAGCCCCTAATCTTGTCAATTTTATCAAAATTTACTTCTGGAAAAACTATATGTTCTTTAATACCAAAAGAATAATTACCAAATTTATCGAAACTTTTTGGATTTAGACCTTTAAAATCTTTAATTCTGGGTAACGCAATGTTTACTAACCTGTCTATAAATTCGTACATTTTATTTTTTCTTAAAGTTGTTTTAATACCTGATGTAGTATTTTTTCTAGTCTTAAAATTAGCAATTGATTTTTTAAATTTTGTTATAGTAGGTTTTTGACCTGTAATATTTGCCATATCCTCTTCGCATGATTTAAGAATTTTTGCATCATTTCCATCTAGACCAAGACCCATATTTATAACAATTTTATAAATTTGTGGCCCCATATTAATATTCTTATAACCAAATTTTTCTTTTAAAAGTGGCTGTATTTCTTTTGTTAATAGGTCTTTAATTCTTGGCTCCATTATTTTTTCACCTCTTTGCTTTCACTTTTGCTATCAAAAACTTTTAAATTTGAAATATGTACAAAATTTTCTTTTGAAACAATTCCACCTTTTTTTTCTTTTGTTGTTTTTATGTGCTTTTTTATTAAATTTATTCCTTTTATTTTAGCTCTATTATTTTTTTTATCTATTTCAATTATTTCACCGTCTTTATTTTTATCTTTACCTGTTAGTATTTTCACTTTTGTACCTTTTTTAATCATTTATATAACCTCTGGTGCTAATGAAATTATTTTCATTTGCCCTCTGCTTCTTAATTCTCTTGTTACGGGACCAAATATTCTTGTTCCTATTGGTTCCCCTTTATCATCTGTTAAAACTGCTGCATTGTTATCAAATTTTACTTTTGATCCATCATTTCTATGAATTCCTTTTTTGACTCTAACCACAACA
>MDSV01134620.1_pt1 | contig 14389 bp, 19 predicted proteins | sample 810851 | NCBI WGS metagenome assembly MDSV01 (sample SAMN05326640, study PRJNA326480) | marine metagenome | isolation source: seawater | place: Atlantic Ocean: North East | collected 2012 | reverse complement strand
TTGCGGGGGTAGGATTTGAACCTACGACCTTCAGGTTATGAGCCTGACGAGCTACCAGACTGCTCCACCCCGCGATAAATTATTTTTTCTTAATATTAATAGCTTGGAGTTTATCTTTTTCCTCTTTTATATCGTATACGATAGTTTGCTCTTCTTTCAAAACTCTAAGCTTTGAATTTTCAAGAGCTGATACGTGAAGAAAAATATCTTTCTTAGTTTTATCGTCAGTAATAAATCCATAACCTTTTTTGGCGTTAAACCATTTTACTTTACCAGATGGCATTTTTAATCCTCTCATTGTATTTTTACCTAATACCTATTTTTCAGTTTTTGGAGTTTTTTTATTCTTTTAAGATTTTCTGTTTGAACTCTCTTTTTTTTTTCAGAAGGTTTTTCATAAGTACTTTTCATTTTCATTACTTTGAAAAAACCCTCCTTTTGCAGTTTCCGCTTTAGAACTCTAATAGCTTGCTCTACATTGTTATCTTTTACATCTATTTTAATAAAAACCTCCAGTTAATTTTCATGGTTGTTATCATCTGTGTGTTTATTTGTCTATAGAGAAGCAGCTTGAGCCTTTTTTTCCTCTCTAATTTTAGCTTTTTTTTCTCTTTCTACTCTTCGTTTAGCTTTTTCCAAACTTTTTTGAAACGCGTCTTGAGTACAAAGTGCTAAGATTACAGGATCTCTAGCTTTTAAATTAGAAAAGTTCCAATAACTTCTTTTCCTTATCAGAGAGACTGTTCCTTTTGTACTACCTACTAGTTTTGATATTTGACCATCTGTTAACTCAGGCGCGTTTTTGCATAACCATAGTATTGCATCAGGTCTGTCTTGCCTTTTAGAAAGAGGAGTATATTTTGGTTTTTTTCTCTCTTTCAACTCAACTTCATCTAACTTTTTAATTAAATTTAGTTTTTTTGTTGTGTCTTTAGAACACTTTTCAATCTCTTCTCTAGATAATTGCCCAGCTAGAATTGGGTTATAAGCTTTAATTCCTTTTGCAACGTCTCCATCAGCGATACCTTTTACCTCAAGTTCATGTAAGTTACAAAATTCTGCTATTTGTTTAAAAGTTAATGTAGTATTTTCAACAAGCCAAACAGCAGTTGCTTTTGGCATAAAAGGAGTGTCGCTCATAATTATTTTTTTGTTCTTAGATTACTAAATTTTTTATTATATTTACTAACTCTACCTTTATCCAAAATTTTTTGACTTCCTCCTGTCCATGCATAATGTGATTTTGGATCTATGTCGAGTTTTAAGGTATCATTCTCTTTTCCCCAAGTCGATCTAGTTTCAAATTCTGTACCATCAGTCATTACAACTTTAATTTTATGGTAGTTGGGATGTATATTTTTTTTCATGTGGGGATTTTTATATTAATAACTCTTGTTACTCAATAACTTTTTTAAGATATCAGGACTTTTAAATCCTCGTGAATCCCTGAATTTGAAGCTATTACATTCTTTTTCAAAGGTAGATGAATATCTTCTTCAAAAAAGTCTACGAAACCTCCAGCTTCTCTAATTATCACAGTACCAGCGGCAACATCCCAATAGTTAATTTCTCTCTGCCAATAACCATCAAATCTACCACATGCAACATAAGCCATATCTAAAGCAGCACTTCCAAATTTTCTAATGTTTGAACAATTTTCAGATATTTTAACATATTCTGAAAAAATCTTTTTTTTAATTTTACTGGATTGTTTTGGACCACCAGTTACTAATAATGAGTCAATCAATTTCTTTTTATTTGAAACTCTTATTCTAGAATTATTTAGATAAGCACCATTTCCTTTCTCAGCACAAAACATTTCATTTGATATAGGATTAAATATTACTCCACACTTAATTTCATTGTTTTCTTCATAAGCTACTGAAATAGCAAATTGAGGAACTCCATTAAGAAAATTAAAAGTTCCATCAATAGGATCTATTATCCATCTTTTCTGAATATTTTGTTTATTTATTATCCCGGACTCCTCAGTGATAATGCCATAATCTGGATGAGCTTTTTGAAGTTCCCCAATCAATGTTTTCTCAGTTCTTTTATCTGCAGAAGTCACAAAATCACCTGGCGCTTTTGTAGAAACTTGTAAGTTTTCAATTTCACCAAAATCTCTTATCAAAGATCTTGAAGCTTTCATGCAAGCTTTAGTAATCAAATTAATTTGTGGGGAATTTAACCTCATTAATTTACTCTTTTTACATATTCTAGAGTTCTAGTATCTACTACTATTTTTTCTCCACTTTCGATAAATGGGGGTACATTAATTTTTATTCCACAATCTAAAATGGCAGGTTTGTATGATGAAGAAGCAGTTTGATTCTTAATTGCTGCATCTGTAGTCTGTATCATACATTCAATATTATTAGGGAGTTCTAATGATATTGGCTTTTCCTCCATAAAAGAAATTGTAACTTCTAAATTTTCTTTCAATAATTTATATTGTTCTCCAGTAATAGATTTTGGAATTTCAACTTGTTCAAAAGTTTTGTTATCCATGAAATGACAATTTTCACCATCGATATATAAAAAATTAAATCTTTTTTCATTTACTTCAGCTTTCTCAACGGTTTCACTTGATCTAAATCTTTCATTGAGTTTAGTACCTCTCATTACGCTTTTTAATTCTACTTGATTAAACGCACCACCTTTTCCAGGTTTAACATGTTGAGTCTTTAATACATTCCAATAATCATTTTTGTGTTCAATTATCATTCCAGGTTTTATTTCATTTGCTGTTATTTTCATTTGAACTTTTTTATTGCTAATTCTGGTTTTAATTTCGGGTTATCCCAAATAAAACTTGATATTGCAATATATTTTGCTCCAGCATTCAGTAATCTTTTATAGTTTGAATTATCTATTCCCCCAATTACGACTATTGGCTTTTTGATGTTCTTTTTTGACCATTTTAAAATATTAAGATTTGCCTTTTTCGCGTTTGGTTTGAGTTTTGATCTATAAAATGATCCAAAAGCAATGTAATCTGCTTCAAAATTAACAGCATTTTTTGCAAGAGATTTAGAATTGTGACAGGTAATTCCTAATATTTTATTTTTAAGTTTTTTTCTTGCGATTATAAAGGATCCATCAAGTTGCCCCATATGACAACCTTCAACTTTTACTTTAGCAGCTAACAAAAAATTGTCATTTAAAATAAAGATTACATTATGTTTTTTAGTAATTTTTTTTACCTTTTTTATAATATTTATTAGGTTATTTTTTTTAATTTTCTTTAATCTTAATTGAAAATATTTAACATTTTTAAAAGATAAAACTTTATCTAGATCTTGATAAAAGTTTTTTCTTATTTTACTTGGCGAAATTAAATATACAAATCTCTTCAATGGATTTAAGCCGCTGACTCTTTCTCCAAGTCTTCAGACCATTCTCCTTTCGAAGATAAACCATTCATTTTTGCTCTATGATTGAATGCTTTTTGAATATTTTTGATATTATTTTGATCCTTACCAAATTCTTTTAACGCACTGGCTTGTAACCCTCTGCCATATGAAAATGTAATTAAAAAATTGCTATCATTTATTTTATTAATTTCATTTAAATTTTTACTCGATTTAATTTCTGATTGACCACCTGATAAAAACGCTATGCCAGGAACTTCTTCAGGTACATTTTTTTTTAAACAGTCTAAAGTTTTTATTGCAATTTCCTCAGGGCTGGACTTTTCTTTGCACTCAGAGCCCGGTATAATCATGTTTGGTTTTAAAACAGTTCCTTTTAAATCAACTTTATGAATTTCAAGTTCATTGTAGCATTCATTTAATACATCTGTTGTTACTGAGTAGCATTTATCGATTTTATGTTCACCATCCATCAATACTTCTGGCTCGATTATAGGAACCATTTTAGCTTCCTGCACTAATGCTGCGTATCTTGCTAATGCATGCGCATTTGCTTTAATTGATTGTAATGAAGGATATTTTTCCGTAATTTTGTAAACAGCTCTCCATTTAGTAAATCTAGCTCCTAAATCATAATACTCTTTTAATCTATCTCTTAGACCATCTAAGCCTTCAGTAACGGTCTCATCTTTTGAACCTGCTAAAGTTTTAGCTCCTTTATCTACTTTTATACCAGGGATTGCACCGTGTTTTAAAATTAATTCAGGTATAGTTGGCCCAAGAGTTGTTTTTTGTCTTATAGTTTCATCAAATAAAATTACTCCGCCTATAAAATTTTTCATTGCGCTTGAATTAAATAATGTTTGACGAAAATTTAATCTATTTTTTTCCAAATTTTCAACGTTTATACTTTTAAATCTTTTAGCTATAGTTCCCGTGCTTTCATCCGCAGCCAAAATACCTTTACCTTTAGCGCACATTTTTTTTGCTATTTCATTTAACGTCATAAAATCTTATTTATTTTAAAACACTAAGACCAGGCAAGTCTTTTCCCTCTAAGTACTCCAAAAATGCACCACCTGCTGTTGATAAGTGAGAAAAAGAAAGTTTTTTTTTACTCTTATTTATTGCTGCAAGAGTATCACCACCGCCTAGAACTGAAACTAATGTTTTTTCATGAGTACTCTTTGAAATCGCTTGAGCTATTGACAAAGTTCCACTGAGAAAATTTTTATTTTCAAAATATCCTGCTGGCCCATTCCATAGCACTGTCTTTGATTGATGAATTATTTCATTGATTTTTTTAATCGTTTTAGATCCAATATCTAGGATAATTTCATTTTCTTTAATTTCTCCCAAGTTTTTATTTACTCCTTCGCCTTCAAAACTAGTGGCCGCAATACAGTCTTCTGGAATTATTATTTCACAATTATGTTTACTGGCTTTATCGTAAATTTTTTTGATAATATTATGGGTATTATCTTCAATTAGGGACTTACCAACTTTAAAATTTTTAAAAGTAAAAAAATTATTTGCCATAGCACCAACTATTATAAGATTATTTATTTTCTCAATTAAACTTGTAATTACATTTATTTTTGTTGAAATTTTTGAGCCACCTATAATACAAGTTATTGGTTCTTTCTTGCTCTTAACTACAAGATTTATTGCATCAATTTCCCTTTTCAAAAGAGGACCAGCGAAGCTTTTACCAATAAACTTTGTAATATTATGAATAGATGATTGTTTTCTGTGAGAACATGAAAAAGCATCATTTATGTATAAATCACCAAGGGAGGCTAATTTTTTTGAGAAATTTTCGTCATTATCTGTTTCCTCTTTAAAATATCTTATATTTTCGACTAATATTACTTCTCCCTCTTTTAGATAAGAAAATTTATCTTTTATTTCATCATCAAAGTTTCCCATGAAAAAATAAACATTAGTCTGAAGTTTTTTTTTAAGATATTTATAAATTGGCAATAGAGATAGAGCAGGATCTTTAACTCCATTTGGTCTACCGAGATGACTTAAAATTATGATTTTAGCTTTTTTTTCAATTAATTTTTTTATGAAAGGCAAGCACAAATTTATTCTTGTATCATCCACGATAATTTTATCTTTTAAAGGAACATTTAGGTCTAGTCTTAAGATTACTTTTTGATTTCGAACATCTAAATTATCAGGAAAAAAATTTACCTTATCCATTAATTCAAATTATTCTCTTAATTTTTTTTGAATGAAATTTGCGATTTTTTCCTCAGATAAACCAAAATGATCATACACTTCTTTATAGGGCGCACTCTCACCAAACTGATCTATACCTATATTCATTCCTTTGTTTTTTATATATTTTTGCCAGGGCATAATACTTCCTGCTTCTAATGTAACAACTAATGAATTATGATCTATAATATCTTTACGAAAATTTTCAGACTGCTTATCAAAAAGTTCCATGCAAGGCATTGAAACAACCTTTGAATCAATATTGCTTTCTTTTAATTTCTCTTGAACCTTTAAAGCCATTTCAACTTCAGTACCAGACGCAACTATTGTTACATTGCTTTCATGAGAAGTAATATTAACTAAGTATGCTCCTTTTTCACACTTATTTTCTTTTGAATTTTTAGGATTTATGTAAGCAACTTTTTGTCTTGATAAAGCTATTGCACTTGGCGTGTTATGACTTTTTAAAGCTATCTCCCAACACTCTAAAGTTTCATTGATGTCAGCTGGTCTAAAAACGTTGAGATTAGGTATTGCCCTTAGCCCAGAAAGTTGTTCAATTGGTTGATGAGTAGGGCCGTCTTCGCCTAAACCAATAGAATCATGAGAAAAAATATATATGACTTTTAAACCCATTAAAGCTGACAATCTAATAGAGGGTTTACAATAGTCAGAAAAAATTAAAAATGTTCCTCCATAAGGTATTAGTCCCCCATAAAGGGCCAATCCGTTCATAACAGCTGACATGCCATGTTCTCTTACACCGTAGTGTATATAATTTCCATCAAAGTTTTTTGAATTAATGATTTTAGAATTATTAGTTTTTGTATTGTTAGACCCACTCAAGTCTGCGGAACCACCAATAAGCTCAGGAATTATAGCAGAGATACTTTCAATAGCCGCCATAGAACATTGTCTAGTGGCTAAGCTTGGTTTAGACTCAAAATATTTTGCTTTTTCTTTCTCAATTAATTTTTCTAAACTGCTTAAATCTGAGTTGATATGAATTCTTTTTAAATCATCTTTAATTGTGGAATTTTTTTTGTTTATTGTTTCTTCCCATTTTTTTTCTAATTGCTCACCTTTATTACCAATTTCTCTCCACGCTTCTAAAATTTCTTTTGGAACTTCAAATGGTTTATTCTTCCATTTAAGTTTTTTCCTGACTAAGGTGATTTCTTCATCTCCAAGAGGAGAGCCATGTGAAGAAGCTTTTCCGGATTTATTTGGAGATCCATAGCCAATTATAGTTTTGCAAGAAATAATATTAGGTTTATTAGACTTTAAAGCTTTTGAAATTGCTTTTAATATTTGTTTTTCATCATGTCCATTTATGTCCAAGAAGTTCCAGCCATACGCCTCAAATCTTTTTTTATAATTATCTGATACGCTAAGCGAGGTAGAGCCATCTATTGATATTTTATTATTGTCAAAAAAAACAATTAAATTTTTTAATTTTAGATGTCCTGCTAAACTCATTGCTTCGTGACTGATGCCTTCCATAAGGTCTCCATCACTAGCAATTACGTAAGTTTTGTTATTTATGACTTTAGGACCAAATTTTTTTCTATAAATTTCTTCAGCTACTGCCATTCCAACTGCGTTACCTAATCCTTGACCTAGTGGACCAGTAGTTGTCTCAATTCCAGTTCCTTTTTTATATTCCGGATGTCCAGCGCATATGGAGTTCAATTGTCTAAAATTTTTTAAGTCCTCTAGGGATACACTTTTGTATCCAGTTAAATAGAGTAAAGAATAAAGCAACATTGAACCGTGCCCCGCTGATAAAATAAATCGATCTCTGTTAATCCAGTTCGGATTTTTTGGATTAAACCTCAGGTGGTATTTAAACAATACAGTGGCCACGTCCGCCATACCCATTGGCATTCCCGGATGGCCGGAATTGGCTTTTTGCACAGCATCGATTGATAAAAATCTTACTGCATTGGATAATTGATTTAATTTTATGCTCACTTTTAATTACCTATATAGACTTAAACTAAGTATATCAATATTATGATACAATATTTTATGAGCGTAATTGAAAAGAAAGAAAAAAATTTAAATCAATTAATAACTAAACTTAATTCGATAACTTTAACTTATTCACAACCCACGTTTGAGGTAGAAAAAATTAAAAGCGAAAAAAATGAAATTCTGAGACAAAAAAATGAACTTGAAAAAAAAAATCAAGAATTACTCAGGGAACATAAATATTTAAAAGACAAAATTAATAGCTTGCAGCTAGATGTAAAAAAAAGAACTGAGTTAGATGATCATTTTAATCAGGAGATAGAAGAGTTAAGTCAAGAAACAGAAAATCTAGTATCTGAGATAGAAAAATGGCAAATGTAAATATAAAATTTAATAATAAGGACTATCTTCTTTCATGTGATGACGGACAAGAGGAGTCTCTAAAAAAATTGACAAAATTTTTAGACAAAAAATATTCAGAACTAAAAGATAAGCTAGGTAATATTGGAGAAAATAAGCTTTTATTAATAACTACTATTCAATTGATTGATGAGTACTTCGATCTAAAACAAAAAGTTGCTGATCAAAAAAGAAAATTAGATGAGATATCGAACAAATTCAAAGAAATCAGATCTTTAGCCATTGAGTATAAGAAAAGCAAAGATATCGAGATAGAGAGGTTAAATAAAGAATTAGAAGAATTTAAAAAAACTATAGAAGAAAATAACAATTTATATGAAGCTATGCTGGACAAAACAACTCAGTCACTTGAGAAAATCATCTCAAATTCAGAGTCTCTATCTAAAATTCAGTAGATGGATAAAAAGGAGTTAATTAGAAAAAAATATTTTTTAAAAAGAAAAAAAAATTATTTTGAAATAAGCCACAAATTTTTTTTACCTCTCACTAAATTAATTAAAGAAAAAAAAATAAGTATCAAATCTCCAATATCAATTTATTATCCAAGCTTGTTTGAGTTAAATGTATTGAGAATTTTAGACGTAGAATTTTTGAAAAAATTTACTTTTCTTTTGCCAATTATTGAGAAAAATAATTCAATGAACTTTTATAAATGGAGCAAAAATGAAATTTTGTTTGTTAATAAATACGGGATATTAGAGCCTGTAAGATCAAGCAAAATATCTCCAAAAATTATTCTAGTTCCACTATTAGCATTTGATAAAAAAAAAAATAGATTGGGCTATGGAAAAGGTTTTTACGATAAATATCTTACTAAATACTTAAAGTTAAATAAAAAAATTGTGACTATCGGTGTTGCTTTTTCTTTTCAAAAATATAATAAACTGCCAGTTAATAATAAAGATTTTAAATTAGACTACATTATAACCGAAAAAGGAATTATATGAAAATTTTAGTGTTAGGAGATGTAATGGGTTCATCAGGTAGAAAAGTACTCAAAAAAAATTTATCTGCTATTATAAAAAAAAATAATGTAGATTTTACAGTTATCAATGGGGAAAATGCTGCTGATGATGGAAAAGGAATTACTAAAGAAATAGCAGAAGAATTTTTTTTATTAGGTATTGATGTAATTACTTCTGGCAATCATATTTGGGATAAAGAGGAAACTACAAAATATATTGAGAAAGAGAACAGGTTACTAAGACCAGCAAATTTAGTAGAGGGCTCCCCTGGAAAAGGATTTGGAATTTACCTATCTAAAAACAAAAAGCATAAAATTGGAGTAATAAACTTAATGGGAAACGTTTTCATGCGTAAATCAATGGATGTTTTTAAAACAGCGAAGGATATAAGTAAAAAAATCTCTTTAAAAAAAAATGTTGATTTTATAGTCGTAGATTTTCATGGAGAAATCACAAGTGAAAAGATGGCGATAGGTCATTTTTTTGATGGCTTTTCAACTTGTGTAGTGGGTACTCATACACATATTCCTACTGCAGATACAAGAATTTTAAAAAATGGAACAGCATATCAAACAGATATAGGTATGTGCGGAGATTATGATTCTGTGATTGGCATGAACAAAGAAAATTCTTTAAAAAGATTTTTTAAAGATAAAGATGCTACTCAACATTTTCCTTCTGAAGGCGATGGAACATTATCTGGGATAATTGTAGAGGCAAATAATGAAACAGGTTTGGCTCAAAAAGTATCAAGAATAATTTCAGGCGGAGCTTTAGAGAAATAATTATGGCAGGACATTCTCATTGGGCAGGTATAAAGCATAAGAAAGGAAGAGCTGACAAAGAAAGATCAAAAATATTTTCAAAACTCTCAAGAGAAATTACAGTTGCTGCAAAACTTGGAGATAAAGATCCAACAATGAACCCTAGGTTAAGAACGGCAATACAAGCTGCAAAGCAAGCCAATATGCCAAAAGATAATATTTCAAGGGCAATAAGCAAATCAGAAATATCAGGTGACAAAAATTATGAAAACTTAAGATACGAAGGTTTTGGACCTTTTAACACAGCATTAATTATTGAAACTTTAACTGATAATAAAAATAGATCCGCATCAAGTATTAGAACTGTTTTACAAAAAAATGGAGGGAGATTAGGAGAGTCAGGATGCACAACTCACATGTTTGATAGCTGCGGGGTCATTCATATAGAAAAAAATAAAATTAACGAAGATGAAGCTTTTGAAATAGCTACAAATTTTGGGGCTAAAGATTATTTTAAAAAAAGTAATTGTTATGAAATTATAACAAAAAAGGAAGACTTTTATAAAATTAAAACAGAATTTGAAAAGAAAATTGATAATTTTGCTTACTCAGCTATCGAATGGAGGGCTTTAAATTATTTAAATTTAAATAATGAACAAAGCAAAAAAATGATAGAAATGTTTGGTGCACTCGAAGAGTTAGATGATGTTCAAAATATATTCACTAATGCAAATTTAGAAAGTTGAATTTATGAAGATAGTCGGTATTGATCCAGGATTAAGTGGCGGAATAGCTATTTTGGAGAATAATAAAGTTTTAAGTTTATTTGATATGCCAGTTATGGCTGAAGGAAAAAAAAACAAAAGACAGCTTAATAGTGCTCTTTTAGTGAGTATAATTAAAGAGAATATTTCTAAAAACGAAGAAATAGCAGTAGTTGTGGAACAAGTTAATGCGATGCCTGGTCAAGGAGTAACCAGTATGTTCAATTTTGGTCAAACTTTTGGGGCTATAAAAGGGGTTTGTGCTGCACTTAATTTACCAATTTTTTTCGTAAGACCCTCAAAGTGGAAAAAACATTTTGAACTAATTAACTCATCCAAGGATTCAAGTCGAACAAAGGTGATTGAAATGTACCCATCTTTGTCAAATCAGCTGAGTAAAAAAAAAGACGTAAATAAATCTGATGCTATTTTAATAGCAAGATTTTATAGTGAGACAAGACTTAAAGAGAAAAAATAGTATTAATTAAGTAAAAAAACGCCAAATTCATGACACATTCTAAAAGTAATCAATCTCAATGGAACAAGATATTGCAGCTCAAGTTGTAGGTTTAGGAGGAGCATCAGACTTCACACTTTGGAGCCTTTTCATGAGAGCAGACTTTGTAGTAAAATTTGTTATTATTTTGCTCATCGCTAGCTCGATATTTTCATGGGCCTTAATATTTGATAAGTTTAAACTCTTTAAAACTATTAATAAATCTACAGAAGATTTTGAGAAAAAATTTTGGAAAGCTAAATCTGCAGAGAGTTTCAACAGCAATCTTCCAGTAAACTCTAAAGATCCAGCGACATTAATTTTTAAAGCAGCCATGACAGAATTAGTCAAAACAAAAAGACAATCCAGCGCGATACAGGCTGCTAGAGTTGAACGAATTTTAGAAATAGCCACAGATAATGAATTAAAAAAAATTGAAAAAAATTTTACATTTTTGGCAACTATTGGTTCAACAGCTCCATTCATTGGTTTATTCGGAACTGTTTGGGGGATAATGAATTCTTTTCAATCAATAGCAATTTCTAGAAATACAAGTCTTGCCATTGTCGCCCCTGGAATAGCCGAAGCGTTATTTGCAACTGCATTAGGTTTGCTTGCAGCTATACCAGCAGTAGTAGCCTACAATAAATTTAACAGTGACTCTAAAAGATATTTTTCAAAAATAGATAACTTTTCTAAAAGATTTTTATCAATAATCTAAAATGGCATTTAAATTAAATCGCTCAAGAAATGAACCAATGAGTGAAATAAACGTTACTCCATTTGTTGACGTAATGCTTGTTCTCTTAATTATTTTTATGGTTACTGCTCCTCTATTAACAGTCGGAGTACAAGTTGATTTGCCCGAGTCTGCAGCAGACTCACTTCCAGATGACCAAGAGCCTTTGACGATTAGTATTAATTCAAAGGGAGAGATTTATATACAGGAACATCAGGTCACGTACCAAAAAATGGTTCCAAAATTATTAGCAATAGCAAAAAATCGAACTGATACGAGAATTTATGTAAGGGGAGATAAAAATATTAATTATGGAAGAGTTCTAGAGGTAATGGGAACTTTATCCGGCGCTGGCTTCTCTAAAGTTGCACTAATTTCTGAGCCCTACAAAAATTAGGATGAAATATGGTAAAAAGTTTATTCTATTCAGTCACTTTTCATTCAATAATGATACTTCTAACTGTTTTAAGTTTACCTTTTATGCTTAGAGAACCAATAGATTTGCCCCCGATAGTTTCAGTTGAATTAATTCAAATTTCTGACAAAACCAATATTCCATTTGCTCCTAAAGCGCGAAAAATAATTGAAGAGACAAAAAAAAAAGAGGATCAAAGAGTCGTTTCTGAACAGGCTCCACCTGCAGCAAAAGCTAAAGAAAAACCAGATAGGATACCCTTACCAAATGAAAAAAAAGAGGAAAAAAAAATAGTTAAAAAAAAACAAAATCCAGAGGAAGTAAAGCCTGAAATAAGACAATCTTCTGAGTTTGAAAAGAAAGAAATAATTGATACAAATCAAATTGCAGCATTAATTGATAAAGCAAAAGAAGTGGAAGCAGTAAAAAAAAAAGATGAAAAAATTACACAAAGCAGCAAGAAGAACTCTTTTGCAACTGGTTTAACTTTATCTGAGGAGGATGCACTTAGAGCTCAAATATTTGGATGTTGGAGTATTCCTCTAGGATTACCATATGATCAGGATTTATTAGTAAGAATAAAATTACAATTAAAAAAAGATGGCACTATAATGAAATCAGAAATACTTGATCATGAGAGGATGAATAGACCTGGGCAAAAATTTTATAAAGTTTTAGCTGAAAGTGCATTAAGAGCTGTAAGATTGTGTCAACCTTTAAAGGTTCCTCCAACAGGTTATGACAAGTGGAAAGATCTTCAATTAAATTTCAATCCAACTGAAATGCTAAAAGGTTAAATGAGAAAAATATTTTATTCCTTAATCATAAAATTAATATTTATAAGTAATCTCCACGCATTAATTGAAATTGACATCACAAGAGGTAATTTAGATCCTTTACCAATAGCCATTTCACCACTTCATGTTGATATAAAATCTGAGGGACTTGAAGACTTAAAAGTAAAAAATTTAGGCGCAAATATTGCTGAAATTATAGAGAGAAACTTCAAAAGCACTGGATTATTTAATCCTTTAAAAAAAGATGCTTTTGTTCAAAAACCTGACATCGCTCATTTAAAACCAAGATTTGAAGATTGGCGTTTGATTAAAGCCCAAGCACTCGTAACGGGTAAATTATTAATTAAGGATGATAAGCTTAAAGTTGAATTTAGACTTTGGGATCTAACAGCTGCGAAAGAAATGACCGCTCTTGCTTTCACCACAACGCCCTCAAATTGGAGAAGGGTTGCTCATATTATTTCTGATAAAATTTATGAGAGATTAACAGGAGAAGATGGTTATTTTGATACAAGAATTATTTATGTCGCTGAAAGTGGACCAAAAAGTCAGAGAGTAAAAAAGCTAGCTATAATGGATCAGGACGGATACAACACTAAGTATCTTACACTTGGTAATGAACTTGTTTTAACACCAAGATTCAACCCAACAAATCAAATGGTAACTTATATGTCTTACTTTAGAAATATGCCGAGAGTTTATTTATTAGACATAGAAACTGGAATGCAAGAAGTTGTTGGTAATTTTCCTGGAATGACATTTGCACCTAGATTTTCGCCTGATGGAAAAAAAATTATAATGAGTTTTGCAAAAGATGGTAATTCTGATATTTTTACAATGGATTTAGAGACAAGAGTTGTCGAAAGAATTACCGAGCACTCATCTATAGATACATCACCTTCGTTTTCACCTGACGGTAAATTTATTGCTTTCAATTCAGATAGAAGTGGCTTGCAACAAATTTATGTTATGAGAAGTGATGGTAGTAACGTAAAACGAGTAACTTTCGGAAAAGGAATTTACGGAACTCCAGTTTGGTCTCCAAGAGGTGACTTGATAGCATTCACAAAAATGCATAAAGGAAAGTTTTACATCGGTGTAATGAGAACTGATGGTACGGGGGAAAGGCTTCTTACAGAAAATTATTATCAAGAGGCCCCCTCATGGTCTCCTAACGGAAGAGTGCTTGTTTTTTACAGAGAGACAAAAGCTGGTGACAGAGGAGAGGGTTTTTCAGCTAAATTATGGTCTATCGATATTACTGGATATAATGAGAGAAGACTTTCCACAAAAACTGATGCTTCAGACCCATCTTGGTCTTCATTATTATCTAAGTGAGGTTGAAATTAATGCAAAATATACTTGAATATCCTGAAATAATTTGAAATAACCACAATGAACCTAGGGGAAAAAATGACATTAAAATCGAATTTAAAAAATATATTAGCATTATTA
>MDSV01100157.1_pt1 | contig 14389 bp, 9 predicted proteins | sample 810851 | NCBI WGS metagenome assembly MDSV01 (sample SAMN05326640, study PRJNA326480) | marine metagenome | isolation source: seawater | place: Atlantic Ocean: North East | collected 2012 | reverse complement strand
TTGCCCTTTGCAGAAACTCTTTCTTGAACAGATTCAACTGAACCAGCTAAAACAATCTTACCATTACCAGAAGTGTATTTTTTTAAAACCTGATCATACGAAACTACTCCTAACCTTGCTAAACCTTCTTTATATGAATCCAAGGGGTGAGATGATAAATAAAAACCAACCGAATCAAATTCTTCTTTTAATAAATCTAATTCGGACCAATTATCAATATCATTAATATTCATTTCATCATTATTTATATCGTGACCAAATAAATTACTTTGTTTAGAAACTTTATCTTCGTATATTTTTGAAGAAAATTTAATTATCTTCTCAGAGGATGAAAAAATTGACGCACGATTTTTATCAACTGAATCAAATGAACCTGACTTTGCAAGACTTTCAATTTGTCTTTTATTTATTTCACCTGGATTTATTCTAGAGGAAAAATCTCCAATTGATTTATAGATTCCATTTATCTCTCTCTCTTTGACTAAACCAATCATTGCTTGTCTACCAACATTTTTAACAGCAGAAAGACCATACCTTATTCCAAAAACATTATCCTCAATTTCTTCTACTGCAAAATCAGTATCCGAATAATTAATATCTGGAGGTAAAATTTTAATTCCAGTATTTTTTAAATCTTTAATGAAAATGTTTAGTTTATCTGTGTTATTTATATCTAAACTCATAGAAGCTGCCATGAACTCCACAGGATAATTCGCTTTAAGCCAAGCAGTTTGATATGAAATTATACCATAGCCTGCAGAGTGAGCTTTATTAAAACCATATCCAGCAAATTTATCAACTAAGTCAAAAACGTACTTTGCTCTTTTTTCATCAACACCTAATTTAATTGCACCCTTAACAAAAATATCTCTTTGAGAAGACATTTCTGACTTAATTTTTTTCCCCATTGCTCTCCTTAGAATATCAGCTTGACCAAGACTATAACCCGCAAAGACCTGTGCTATCTGCATAACCTGTTCCTGATAAATTATTACACCATATGTATCCGCAACAATTGGCTCAATAGTCTCGTGTAAAAATTCAGGCTTTTCCATACCGTTTTTACATGCTATATATTTGGGAATGTTTTCCATAGGACCAGGTCTGTATAAAGCTATTAATGCAATTAAATCCTCAATTTTAGAAGGACTAGATTCTTTAAGCAAATCCCTCATTCCCCCGGATTCTAGCTGAAAGACACCAATTGAATCCCCCTTTTTTAGCATTGAAAAAGTTTTTTCATCGTCCAGTGGAATTTTATTAGGATCAATTATAATATTTTTATCTTTCAGAAATTGAATTGTCTTTTCTATTACTGTAAGAGTTTTTAAACCCAAAAAATCAAATTTTACCAAACCTGACATCTCTGCATATTTCATGGAAAATTGCGTAACTGGCATATCTGATTTTGTGTCTTTATACAATGGCACTATATCAGTTAAAGATTCATCAGAGATGACAAGACCAGCAGCATGAGTAGATGCATGACGGTATAAACCTTCTAATTTTAATGATATATCAATTAAATTTTTAATATCTTCATCTTGCTCAATAATTTCAGCAAATCTATCATCTGACTTAATTGCTTCATCAAGTTTTATTGGATTAGCTGGATTAAATGGAACCATTTTACATATTTTATCTACAACATTATATGGTATTTGAAGAACTCTCCCCACATCTCTTAAAGCTGCTCTTGCCTGAAGTGAGCCAAATGTAATTATTTGAGCCACCCTATCACTACCATATTTTTTCCTTACATACTCTATTACCTCGTCTCTTCTTTCTTGACAAAAATCAATATCAAAGTCTGGCATGGATATTCTATCAGGGTTAAGAAACCTCTCAAATATTAAACCAAATTCAATGGGATCTAAATCAGTAATAGTTAAAGCCCAGGCAACTAAAGATCCAGCGCCAGATCCTCTGCCAGGACCAACTGGAATACTTTTTAATTTTGCCCATTTTATAAAATCAGCAACAATAAGAAAATAACCCGAAAAACCCATTTCAGTTATTATTTTTAATTCATATTCTAACCTTGATTGATATTTTTTTATTTTAATTTCTAGAAGATCACCTTCTAAATATTTAAAATTTTTTTCATTTTTTATTCTATTTTGAAGACCTATCTCAGATTGTTTTTTTAGCTCTAATTCTTCAGTATTCTCTGAACCTCCATTAAACTTTGGAAGTAATGGATTATTATTTGGGACTATGAAGGAACATCTTTTAGCAATCAGTATAGTATTCTCTATTGCTTCCGGTATATCATGGAATAATCTTTCCATTTCTTCACTTGATTTAAAATAGTGATCAGGAGTAAATCTTTCACGCTCTATATCATCTAAATACTTGCCGCTTGAAATACATATTAGGGCATCATGAGCTAAATACATTTCTTTGTTTGCAAAGTATGGCTCATTAGTAGCTACTAGAGGAAGATTGTTTTTGTAAGCTAAATCAATTAACATAGACTCAGTAAGTAATTCTTTCTCTTCAGAATGCCTTTGTATTTCTATATACATTCTATTTTGAAAAAATTTATAAACCTTATTTAAGTAAGTATTAGCATTAATAATATCATTTTTAATTAAAAGCTTATTGATATAACTGCTTGGCCCCCCTGTTAAGAGCAAAAGGTTTGAATTATATTTGATTAAATCATTTAATGTAATTTTTGGAATACCTATTGATTCTGGGTTAAAATAAGATTTGCTGGTTAATTTTAGTAGATTTTTATAGCCTTGGTTATTTTGTGCAAGAAGTATAAATTTATCGCAAATATTTTCATCGTTAATTTTTTCTTCAACTATAATTGAAAGCCCAATAATTGGTTGAATTCCATTTTTAATACATTCATTTGAAAAATCTAAAGCTCCAAACATATTTGAATTATCCGTGATTCCTATAGCGGGCATTTTGAATTTTTTACACAAAGAGACTAATTCATCAATTCTAAGAGCACTCTCAGCTAATGAGTATGCTGAATGAACATTCAGATGGATAAAGTTTGAGTGAGACATTAATTTTTATCTTTTACTTTCATATAAAGCACCATTTTCTATATTGAAATTTCTATCCACTCTTTTTGATAGAGTTTCATTGTGAGTTGCAACAATAGCAATCAAATCTTTACTTTTAACAATATCCAAAATAATTTCAAAAACATTTTCTCCTGTTTTTTTATCAAGATTCCCAGTAGGCTCATCGGCAATAAGTAATTTAGGTTGATTGATGATTGCTCTTGCAAAAGCACATCGTTGTTGTTCTCCACCTGACATTTCAGTTGGTTTATGATTAATTCTATCTTTCAAACCCAATATTTCTAGCATATTAATTGCTTTTAGCTTTGATTCATGTCTAGAAGTTTTACTTATTAACTGAGGTATCATTACATTCTCCAAAGCTGAAAAATCAGGTAATAAATTGTGAAACTGATACATAAATCCTATATTATTAAGTCTAAAATTAGTTCTATTCGTATCGTTCATCATGTGCGTTGACTCACCAAATAAATTTACAGACCCAGAGTTTGGCATATCAAGCAAGCCCAACAAATGCAATAACGTTGATTTTCCTGACCCTGATGGTCCTGAAAGAGTAACAACTTCACCCTTTTTCAGAGTCAAATTAAGGTTTTTCAAAACTTGTAATTCAATATTCCCATTTTTATAACTTTTTGAAATACTATCCAAAACAACAGAAGCACTTTTTTTTGTTTGATTATTCATATCTTAACGCTTCAATAGGCTCCATTCTTGAAGCTTTCCAAGAGGGGTATAAAGTTGCTAATATAGATAAAAAAATACTCATAGAAGTAACTTTTAATATATCAGAAAAAATTATGTTCGCTGGCAGTTGAGATAAAAAATAAATTTCAGCTGCAAAAAGATTACTCCCTGTTAAATTATCCAAAAACAATTGTATGGATGATATATTGCTTGCAAATAATATTCCAATTAATGCCCCAAAAAAAGTTCCCGACAAACCAATGGTGATACCGGAAATAAAAAATATCCTCATTATAGAATATTTACTTGCTCCCATTGTTCGCAAAACGGCTATATCACGATTTTTTTCTTTTACTAACATTACCAAACCACTAATAATATTAAATGCAGCTACCAGAATAATAAGGGTTAAAATTAGAAACATAACATTTCTCTCAACTTCAAGCGCATTAACATAACTAGAGTTCAATTGCTTCCAGTCAAGAAGATTGTAATCATTCGTTAAAATATTCAACAAGCTATTTGTGACGTTTACCACATCATCGGGATTAGCTAACCTTAAGTCCATATAACCTACACTATTACTATAATTAAAAAAATTCATTGCTTCTTTTAAATTAAGAAAAATATAAGTAGAATCGTATTCATACATACCTATATTAAAAATTCCACCTATTTTATAAGATTTAGATCTAGGTATCGAGCCAATAACAGTAGATGTTGATGAACTTGAAAAAATAGTAACTTTATCACCTAAACCAACATCTAAAATATTTGCTAATCTATTTCCAATAATGATTTGATTTTCATATAAAGAATCAAAATTACCAGTAATTAAATTAGATTTAAGAATATCAACTTGCTTTATATCTGATAAAGTCATTCCCCTTATCAATGAACCTGCAACTTGACTTTTTGACCTAACCATTACTTGTGAATCTATAATTGGAAATACGTTCTCTATTCCACTAACTAAGCTAATTTGATCTTTTAAGTTTAAATAATTATAGATTGGTCCATTTTTTGAGGTTATAACAATATGAGGATTAATTCCTAAAACCCTTTTAAATAATTCACCTCTAAAACCATCCATTACAGCAAGAACTACAATTAAAGTAGCAACTCCGAGCGTAATACCTAAAAACGAAAAACCCGAAACAAGGGAGACAATATTTTCTCTCTTTCTAGATTTCAAGTAACGAAAAGATATAAATAATTCTGTATAACTAAACATTATTTCAAATTTATTTCTCTGATAAATAGTTAATTAAACTATCCATAGATAAATGATATCTTTTATTAGTAGATCGCTCTTTAACTTCAAATAAGCCACTTTCTTTACTTTTTGAACCAACAAATATTTGATATGGAATGCCGATAAGGTCCATATTAGCAAACTTTGACCCAGCCCTTTCTTTAGTATTATCGTACAGAACTTCAACACCAGCTATACTTAACCCTTGATAAATTATTTCACAGGTTTTATCACAAAAGTCATCACCAGTTTTTAGATTCAAAACCCCAACCTTAAAAGGAGCGACGCTTTTTGGCCATATAATTCCTTTATCATCGTGAGAATATTCAATTATTGCACCTACTAACCTTGATACACCTATACCATAAGATCCCATGTGAGCAGGTAACTCCTCACCATTTCTATTAACTATATTTGCATTCATTGATTTAGAATATTTTGTACCAAAATAAAAAACATGCCCAATTTCAATAGCACGACTACTTTGCTGACATGATTTAGGTGTAACATTTTTAAATTTCTCCTCATTATGCATATCATCAGTAACGGAGTAAAAATTTGTAAAAATTTTATATAAATCATCTATGTCTTCTTTATTGAAACCCTTTGTCACTGATAATATATCTATATCGAGTATAGACTTATCAAAAAAGACATCACTCTCTCCATTAGGTGCAAGTATAACAAATTCATGACTTAAGTCCCCACCTATAGGACCAGGATCCGCCCTAACGGGAATAGCCTTAAGACCTAACTTTGCGAATATCCTGAGATATGATAAGAAATTTTTTTTATAAACTATCCGTGAGTTTTCTAAATCTATATCAAAAGAATAAGAATCTTTCATGAGAAATTCTCTTCCTCTCATTACCCCATATCTAGGCCTTAATTCATCTCTAAATTTCCATTGCATATGATATAAAAGCAAAGGCAAATCTTTATAACTTTTGACATGATCTCTAAAAATGTCAGTAACCAACTCTTCATTAGTAGGACCATAAAGTAAATCTCTATCTGACCTATCTTTAACTCTTAACATTTCTTGACCGTAATCTTCATATCTCCCACTTTCAACCCAGATATCAGCTGGTTGAATTGTAGGCATAAGGATTTCTTGAGCACCTATAATGCTTTGTTCCGAACGAATGACCTGCTCTATTTTTTTTAATACTAGTAATCCTAATGGTAACCATGAATAAATACCTGCAGAAGATTGTTTTATCATTCCTGCACGTAACATAAGATTATGAGATATAACTTGTGCTTCAGATGGCGCTTCTTTTAGTGTTGGTAAAAAAAAATTAGATAGCCGCATTCAAAAATTGTTCCCAAAAATATTTAAATTAAATTTAATCATTTTATATAAAATAGCACAAAAAAAATGCTACAAAAAAGTAAGAAGGCGAGGTTTTTTTCTCTCTCTCAATAAATTACACTTATACTTACGATTCATATTATTATATTAAGCTATACTAAACAAACCCTTAATGAAGCTAAAAAAATATCAAATTTTTAAAGAAATTGTGGATAAAAATAAGAAAATCAAAGTAAATTGATGACTGAAGACGGATTATATTATAATATATAACTTCTTAGGCTAATAAAGACTAGGCATTAGCCCAAGTTTAGGGAGGAAAAAACCTGGTCACCGCGCTTGCTCTTTGAGTTTGAGCGCGACTCCAAAAGCAGGACCTTGGTCCTGCTTTTTTTTTAATTAACAATTGTGAAGATTTTAAAATAGATGATTGCCCAGAGAGTTAGCCAAATGAATATTGATAAAATAGTTGTAATAAAAAATTTTATCAATAATCTTGGCTTTGCTGGGGCACTAACTTCATTCCCTTTTGTAATATTTTGATCCGGCCGATTGCCCCAGGGTAAAACAACAAACAAACTTATCCACCAAATTATAAAATAAATTGCGAATCCTGTTAAAATATTCATTAATTATTCACCTCTTCTAACTCAATTAATGTGCCATCAAAATCTTTAGGACTCAAAAAAACAACAGGATTACCATGGGCACCAATAGATGGATTTCCATCACCAAGTATTTTTACACCATCTTCTAGTAGCTTATTAATCGAATCTTTAATATTTTGAACTTCATAACAAATATGATGCATGCCACCGGTAGGATTTTTTTCTAAAAATTTTTTAATAGGTGAATCAGCTCCTAAAGGATGCATCAATTCTATTTTAGTGTTAAATAGTTCTACAAATACTATAGAAACACCGTGGTCATTTAAGTCTGTAACATCAGAAACAACAGCTCCAAGAATATTTTTATATTTATTTTTTGCCTTTTCAAGATCTGGGACAACGATAGCTACGTGATTTAATTTTCCAATCATTTTAATACCTATAAATTAATCAATAAAAATTTTAATAATAACTTTTGGTTTTTTATCAGTAATTTTTTTTAAGACTCTATTGGTTGATTGACGAATAATAAGTTCTTCATTTTTTTTATTCACTAATCCTAATTTATAACTCTTTGATATATCATCTAACAACATATTTTCTAATTCAGTTTCATCATTTATTACCCCGGCTGAAGAAATCAAGATTTTCCTAGGAGACTTTTTCCCTTCATATTTAATGATATTGATAAATATAATACCATTATCTTTAATTCTATACCTATGTTTAATAACTTCACTTTCTGGCAAAATTAATTGATTTCCATCAACCAGTAATTTTCCAGATGGAACAGTCGACTCAATAAAAATGACCTTACTTGATAAGTTAACTACATCTCCATTATTTACCTCTAACGAGGTTTTGATTCCTGATTCTTTTGCAAATTTTGTATGTTCTTTTATATGGCGAGCCTCCCCATGGACAGGAATAACAGAATATGGTTTTAAAAGATTATATAAAAATAAAAGTTCTTCTCTTCCTGGGTGTCCAGAAACATGAACAAATTGATCCTTTTCTGTTATAACTTCAACTCCAAGTCTAGTAATTTTATTAATTATTGAACTTATTTTCTTTTCATTTCCTGGAATAATTTTAGATGAAAAAATTACCAAATCATCTCCATTAAATTTTAATTGATGATGATCAAATGCAATTCTACTTAATGCAGCTCTGGGCTCTCCTTGACACCCTGTACAGAGAATAATAGTTTTTTCATTTCTAGGAATTTCTGAAACATTAACTAAATTTGAAATTTTATTAATATAACCACAATTCCTAGCTATTTCTAAAGCTCTCTGCAATGACCCTCCCATAACACAAATCTTAATTTTTAATTTTTCAGCAATATGTATCAATGAGGACAATCTTGCTACATTTGAAGCAAATGTTGTAACGTAAATTCTATTTGAAGGAGAGTTTTTAATAATTTTCAAAAGACTTTTTCTAACATCCCCCTCAGAACCAGAACTTTTTTGATTAAAAACATTAGTTGAATCACATACCAAAACATCAACACCTTTTTGCGATAATTTTTTCAAAAAATTTATATCTGTTTTGCCTCCTACTAATGGATTATTATCAATTTTCCAATCACCTGAATGAACTATGTGCTTATTGTTTACACTTATAGATAGTAAACTTGACTCTGGAACCGAATGTGTAATTAAAGAATATATAACTTCGAAAGGCCCAATTTTAATAGCCTTCTTATACTTAACTTTCTTGATAAACAAAGCATCATCATATTCAGTGTAAAACATTTTTTTTTCTAATAATTTACTTGCGAATTCTGTAAGATATATTGGACAATTAAATTTATAAGCAAGATAAGGAACACCACCAAGATGATCTTCGTGTGAATGAGTTATGAAGATAGCTTTAATATCATTTATAATTGAATCTAAGAAAACTGTATCTGGAACAATTACATCTACTCCAGGATAACCATCCCCTGCAAACATTATGCCCATATCAATAATAATCCAATTATTATTATACCCATATAAATTTAAATTCATTCCGATTTCATTGGCGCCACCCAAAGGAACAAAATATACAACATCATTTTTTATATTCATTTATTTACCAAAACTTTAAATTATATTTACATCACCACCTGAGATTATTTTTTGTTTTTCATTATTTTGTTTCAATATTAACGAACCATCTTCGTTTATCCCGTCAAAAGCTCCATATATACAATCTTGATTTAATTTTAAGGACATTTTTTTTCCTATAGGATAAGAATACTTTAACCAATCACTCCTGATTTCTTGAAAACCTTGATTTTTCCATTGTTTATAATGATGCTCTATTTCATTTGATATTGAAGTCAAAATTTTGATTTGATCCAGATTATACCCAAATTTGGTTAAACATGTTGAATTTTTTTCATTATCTGGACTTCCTAGGACGTTTAAACCAATACCAATCACTACCCATTCTAAATTATTTTCAGATAAAAAAGAACTTTCTAAAAGTATACCAGCAATCTTTTTATCTTGTAATAAAACATCATTTGGCCATTTAAGCATTAGGTCTTTTTTACTACCAATAATTTTTTCTAAAGACTTAATTACTGATAAAGAAATAACAAGTGATAATTGTGGTACAAATTTTACAGAAACAAACGGACGCAATAAAATTGAAAAAAATAGATTTCCAGGAAGAGAAATCCATTTTTTCCCAGCCCTTCCTCTTCCTTTTTTTTGTTCAAAGGCATGCACTAAAGTTCCCTCTGGATAATTATTTCTAGCCAAAGCCTTAACCTCATCACTGGTACTATTAAGAGATTCATAAAAATAATATTTATAAAATGAACTAAGACCTGAAATATTTTTCACTGAATAATAGATATTGCTGCCTGTTGAGCCCAGGAAATTAACGGAGTCGGAGCAACTACAAAAAATACTGTAAATATACTACTAGCTGTCAAAATAAAAACCATAATACTGCCTATAGGTTTTTCGAAATTTTCAACTGATTCATCAAAATACATTATTTTAATAATCCTTAAATAATAAAACGCTCCTACAACACTAGACACAACTCCTATCACGCATAAAATGTATAAACCACTATCTACAGCCGCAAGAAATACATAAAATTTAGCAAAAAAACCAGCAAGAGGAGGAATCCCTGCGAGAGAAAACATGAAGATAGCAAGCATTATAGCAAGAAAAGGGTTATTTTTAGATAAACCTGACAAGTCATGGATATTTTCAACCATAGATCCATTAACTCTCATAGATAAAATAACAACAAACACTCCAACATTCATAAACAAGTAAATAACCAGATAAATTAAAACACTCTCAACCCCTTGAACTGTTCCAGCAGATACACCTAAAAGTGCAAAACCCATATGACCAATTGAACTAAAGGCCATTAGCCTTTTTATATTAATCTGTCGTATTGCAGCAAGAGAACCCAAGATCATTGATGCAGCAGATATCAAAATAATTACCTGTTGCCATTCAGGAATTAGACCATAAAATGGAACATAGACTAACCTTATAAATAGAGCCATTGCAGCAATTTTTGGTGCAACTGACAAAAATGCTGTAACTGAAGTTGTAGAACCCTCATAAACATCTGGTGTCCACATATGGAACGGTACTGCTGATACTTTAAATGCCATAGCTGATATCAAAAAAACTAAACCAATAATTATTCCTAAGGATGGTTCATTATTAGAATTGAACATTGCTTGGATTGTCTCAAAATTTGTTGTACCACTGAAACCATAAATAAGGGATGCACCGTATAGCAATAAGCCGGAAGACAAAGCTCCTAAAACAAAATATTTCAAGCCAGCTTCAGATGATTTTATTGAGTCACGTTTGAAGGCAGCTAAAACATATAATGCTAAACTCTGAAGCTCAAGTCCAATATATAATGATATTAGGTCGTTTGCTGAGACCATCATCATCATTCCTAAAGTAGCCAACATAATTAAAATAGGGTATTCAAATTTTTCCATACCCTCATTTTTTAGGTAATTAAATGACATAGCTAAAGTGGCAATCGAACCAAAAAGAATAAACACCTTTGCAAAAACGGAGAATTCATCGACAATAAAAATATTAGAGAATGCAACCTGATTATTGGGACCTAATAAACATAATATAAGAGCTATAAACATTGAAAAAATTGCAAGGAAAGAAATAAGGAAAGTACTTTTATTACCCTTAAAAACACCTATCAATAAGAGAACCATACTGGAAATAGAAATAAAAATTTCAGGAAGGGCAGGAAAAAAATTTGGAACCTCATTATAACCCATTTTATATCACCTTATTCCTGCATAATTTATAATATCATTTTTTTGGAGAGCAAATGAATTTTGTTCTATTAAATTTTCAACAGATACATGCATAACAGATAAAAGCGGTTCTGGATAAATACCAAAAAATAAAATAGCAATAGCTAAAGGTAATAATAAAGCCATTTCTCTTTTATTTATATCAAGAATATTTTTTAATTCTATTTTAATTAAATCACCAAAAATTACTCTTCTATATAAACTCAATGCATAAGCTGCGCTCAGAACAACACCAGTGGTGGCAAAAAATGCAACCCAAGTATTAACTTTAAAGATTCCAACTAAAACTAAAAACTCACCTATGAATCCACTTGTTCCCGGTAGCCCTACATTTGCCAAAGTAAAAAATAAAAATAACACAGCATAATTAGGCATTCTATTGACTAAACCACCATACTTAGCAATTTCTCTAGTATGCATTCTGTCATAAACCACACCAACACTTAAAAACAAAGCACCTGAAATAAGGCCATGGCTTATCATCTGAATTAATCCACCTTCAATTCCTTGTTGGGTAAATGTAAATATTCCAATAGTTACAAAACCCATGTGAGCAACTGATGAATAAGCTACTAACTTTTTCATATCTTCTTGTCGTAAAGCTACAAAAGATGCATAAATTATAGCAATTACACTTATTATAAAAATTAAAGGAGTAAAAAACTCAGTCGCATTAGGTAACATTGGAATAGAAAAACGAAGAAATCCGTATGCACCCATTTTTAATAAAACTGCAGCTAAAATTACAGAACCAGCTGTGGGGGCCTCCACATGTGCGTCTGGAAGCCAGGTATGAACAGGCCACATAGGAATTTTAACTGCGAAAGATGCAAAAAAAGCAATCCATAACCATTTTTGTAAAGATAGGTCAAAATTAAATCCCATAAGATAGGGGATATCAGTAGTGCCTGCCTGAAAATACATAACTAAAATTGCAATTAGCATTAACAAGGAACCAATAAGAGTATAAAGAAAAAATTTAAAAGTTGCATAAATTCTGTTAGCCCCACCCCAAATACCAATTATCAAAAACATTGGAATTAGACCACCTTCAAAGAATATATAAAATACAACGAAATCAAGCGCAGAAAATACTCCAATCATTGCTGTTTCAATTACTAAAAAAGCAATCATATACTCTCTAACTCTTACTTTGATTGAATCCCAACTGGCTAAAATACAAATTGGCATTAAAAAGGTTGAAAGAATAATAAATAACAGCGAGATACCATCTATACCCATATGATAAAATATATTTTCATTTAACCAGAAAGTTTTTTCAACGAATTGAAATTCTGCCGTCGTTTTGTCAAACCTTATCCATAGGATAAGAGATAATATAAAATTAATTATAGTTGTCCACAAAGCTAAATATCTTGCATTTCTTGCTACAACTTTCTGATTTCCTCTTATAAGCAATATAAATACCGCCCCTAAAAGAGGCAAAAAAGTTACAATAGATAAAATAGGCCAAGAAGACATAGCTAAACCAATAGAAACCAAGAGATAAACAAAACAATACCAACCAACATAACAAAAGCATAATGGTAAACCAAACCAGTTTGAGCAGTTGCAATTTTCTTAGATATACCGTTAATCATAGCTGTAAGTCCGTCAGGACCTATGCCATCAATTATTTTTCCATCACCTTTTTTCCATAAAAAGTAACCTAACCACCTGGATGGATTTACTATAAGAAAGTCATAAATTTCATCAAAATACCATTTGTTCAGAAGGAATTGATACAGCGGCTGATTTGATTTTGCAATAATTGACGGTAAATTAGTTTTATGAATATAAAAATACCAAGCCAATATTATCCCCATAATTGAAACAATAACAGGTAAGATTTTAATAATGAAAGGTAATTTGTGCGCTGCATCAATCAAATCTCCACTAGAAAAGGAAAACAATGATGACCCCCAAAAATCTGAGCTATGATGACCCGTCATAAAACCTACACTCAAAATACCAGCAAAAATTGCACCTAGCGCTAGTAAAAGCATCGGAATGCTCATACTTAACGGAGATTCGTGAACATGAGACATTACAGATTTACTTATGCGGGTTTTACCATGAAAAGTCATAAATATAAGTCTCCATGAATAAAAAGCTGTAAAAAAAGCTGCTATAAGTGCCATCCAGAATGCAAAATTTGATATAGAAGAATCACCAACATATGCTATTTCAATTATTAGATCCTTTGAAAAAAATCCTGCAAAAATTGGAATACCTGCTAATGCAAGAGATCCAATCCAAACCATTATATAAGTAATTGGCAATAGCGTGTATAAGCCACCCATTTTTCTCATATCTTGTTCATCTGAAACAGCATGGATAACAGATCCAGAAGCTAAAAATAATAAAGCTTTAAAAAATGCGTGAGTGAACAAATGAAAAATAGCTACGGAATAACTTGATAACCCAACTGCAATAAACATATAGCCTAATTGACTACATGTTGAATAAGCTATAACTCTTTTTATATCATTTTGTACTAAAGCAACACTTGCTGCAAAAAAAGCAGTTATTGCTCCAGTAACTGTTATAAAATTTAATGTAAAGGGCGCATACTCAAATAAAGGTGAACACCTAACAACCATAAAAACCCCGGCTGTAACCATAGTAGCGGCGTGTATAAGTGCCGAAACTGGTGTAGGACCTTCCATAGCATCCGGCAACCAAGTATGAAGTAGAAACTGAGCAGATTTACCCATTGCACCTACAAATAAAAGTAATGTAATAACAGTTAAAATATCTAGATTCATTCCAAGGAATAAAAATGACTTTCCTTCATAATTTGAAGCTGAATTAAAAACAGACTCATATGATACAGAATTAAAAATTAGAAAAATTGCCATTATTCCTAATGCAAAACCAAAATCTCCGACTCTATTTACAATAAATGCTTTTATAGCTGCTGCATTAGCAGTTGGTTTTTTAAACCAAAAACCAATTAATAAATAAGAACATAAACCTACACCCTCCCAACCAAAAAATAATTGAACAAAGTTATCAGATGAAACCAACATTAACATTGCAAAAGTAAATAAAGAAAGATAGGTAAAGAAACGAGCCCGGTGGGGATCTTTTTTCATATAGCCATAAGAGTACCAATGTACTAGTGCAGAAACTGAAGTAACAACAACAAAC
>MDSV01161828.1_pt1 | contig 14393 bp, 18 predicted proteins | sample 810851 | NCBI WGS metagenome assembly MDSV01 (sample SAMN05326640, study PRJNA326480) | marine metagenome | isolation source: seawater | place: Atlantic Ocean: North East | collected 2012 | reverse complement strand
CCGAGTTCAGTAATCTGTGAAGTAATGAATGAAGATGGAAGAATGGCTAGATTAAATGATCTCTTAAAATTTTCGAGGAAGCATAAAATAAAATTAGCATCTATTGAAGACTTAATTTCCTATCGCTTTAAATACGAAAAATTAGTTTATAAGAAGGAGTCAAAATTATTAAAAATTAATAAGATTGGAAATCTTAATGTTCATATTTATAAGAATAAACTAGAAAAAAATGTTAATTTTGCAATAACAAAAGGGGAATTCAGTCAAAAAAAATCAATAGCAGTAAGAGTGCTTTCAAATAAAATTATAAACAAGAATATTATGAATAATAAAAATATAAAGAATTCTCTTATGAGCATGTCAAAATATAAAAATTTTTTATTATTAATAATAAATAATAATTATAATTCTAAAGAGAATAGCACCAATATCCTAAGGTACTACGGAATAGGTGCTCAAATAATTAAAGACCTTAATATTCGAAATATGATATTAATTTCAAGAAGTAAAAAAAAAATTATCGGACTTGAAGGCTTTGGTTTAAAAATTAAAAAGCAGATTATAATAAAATGAAAAAAATTTTAATAATCAATGCAAATTATTATAAAGATATTTCAAATAAATTAGTATTAAGCACTAAGAAAAAATTAAATAATAAACGCATTAAAATAGATATTATAAATGTACCTGGAATATATGAAATTCCAATTGCAATAAGAAAAAATATAAAAAAATTTGATGGGTTTGTTGCTCTAGGCTGCGTAATAAAAGGAAAAACCCCACATTTTGATTTAATTTGTTCCTCTACATTCATTACAATTTTAAATCTTTCAATTAAATTTAATAAACCAATAGGAAATGGGATAATTACTGCTTATAATAAGAACCAAGCTCTATTAAGGTGCAAAATTACAAGTAGCAAATATGCAAATAAAGGATTAGAAGCTGCTAATGCAGTCATGTCTATTTTAGAAAATGGACCCAAAAAGATCTAAAAACTTATCCCCTCGAATAAAGGTAATTCAAAAGCTTTATAATTCATTGATGAATCCAGATGCTTTAATTGATTACCCTAAAAGTCAGTACAAAAAATTTATTAAAGATGTGGTAACCGGAACCTTAGAAAGATCCGATCTTATTGAGGATCAGATAAAATCAAATTTAGCTAATGATATCGATTTAGCAAAAACTGATAAACTATTAAAAATTATACTATTTGCTGCAATTTTTGAACTTATGTTCAAGCATAACACACCAAAAAAGGTAATTATTAATGAATATTTATTAGCCTCTGAACATTTTTTAGAAAAAATCCAAATTGGTTACTTAAACGCAATACTAGATAAAATCTCTAAAGAATTAAGAAAAGATGTCTAAAAAGTTGTTATTTTTAATGAAGTTTAGCTTGCGTTTTTTATATTAATTTGGCATTTATGCGCTTTAAATCATGACTAATTTTTTAGAATTACTATACTTAATATCTTTCATTGGAGTTTTGGCTGTTGCATATAGCTATTTACTATCAGGACAAATAATTTCTGCAAGTGCTGGTAACTCAAAGATGCAAGAAATTGCTGAGGCTATTCAAATTGGAGCAAAGGCTTATTTAAATAGGCAATACAAAACAATCGCAGTAGTTGGAGTAATAGTTCTTGCCATTGTAACATACTTTTTCAGTTACCTGGTTGGAATTGGATATTTCATCGGTGCATTTTTATCAGGTGTAGCAGGTTACGTAGGTATGCTTATTTCCGTAAAAGCAAATGTTCGTACGGCAGAAGCTGCTAGAACTAGTTTACAAGCAGGATTAACAATTGCATTTAAATCAGGAGCAATAACTGGACTGTTGGTTGCCGGTTTAGCTTTATTAGCAATTACTTTTTATTATATTGTTTTAATAAATCTTAACGTAGATAATAGAGAAATTATTAATGCTTTAGTTGCATTAGGATTTGGTGCTTCACTGATTTCTATTTTCGCTAGACTTGGAGGGGGAATATTCACCAAAGGTGCTGACGTTGGTGCCGATCTAGTAGGTAAAGTCGAAGCAGGTATACCGGAAGATGATCCAAGAAATCCAGCTGTAATTGCTGATAACGTTGGAGATAATGTAGGAGATTGTGCTGGAATGGCGGCAGATCTTTTTGAAACTTATGCAGTTACAATCGTAGCCACAATGGTTTTATCTTCGATTTTTTTTCCATCTGATTACAATTTGATGGTTTACCCTTTAGCTATAGGTGGTGCTTGTATAATAACTTCTATAATTGGAACATGGTTTGTAAAACTCGGTAAAAGTAAAAATATTATGGGAGCTTTATATAAAGGTTTTATTGTAACAGCAATTACATCTCTTTTAATCTTATACCCAGTAACAAATTCAATAGTTGGATTATCAGAAACATATAGCAACAGTGGAAAATCATTTAATGGAATGGATTTATATATATGTGGTGTAGTAGGTTTTATTATTACAGGTTTATTAATATGGATTACTGAATATTATACTGGCACTAATTATAGGCCCGTAAAAACAGTTGCACAATCTTCCACTACTGGTCATGGAACTAATGTTATTCAAGGGTTAGCAATTTCCATGGAAGCAACAGCAATACCGGCATTAATAATTGTGGCTGGAATTTTATACACAAATGAACTTGCTGGCTTATATGGAATTGCGATAGCAGTAACTGCAATGTTGGCATTAACAGGGATGGTTGTGGCTTTAGATGCATATGGTCCGGTTACAGATAATGCAGGGGGTATAGCAGAAATGTCTAAACTTCCAAAAAATGTTAGAAAAACGACTGATGCATTAGATGCAGTTGGAAACACAACTAAGGCTGTGACCAAAGGATATGCAATCGGGTCCGCTGGTTTGGGTGCTTTAGTTTTATTTGCTGCATATACAGAAGACATTAAATACTTTTCTACGGTTAATGGCTCTGCTTTAGAAGGAATAGTTGTAACTTTTGATTTATCAAATCCATTTGTCGTAGCAGGATTATTAATTGGTGGTATGTTGCCTTACTTATTTGGTTCAATGGGAATGCAAGCTGTAGGAAGAGCAGGTGGTTCAGTTGTAGTAGAAGTAAGAAGACAATTCAAAAAAATACCAGGAATCATGAAAGGTAAGCGAAAACCAGATTATGGAAGATTAGTAGATTTATTAACAAAAGCTGCGATTAAAGAAATGATTATACCATCGTTGTTACCAGTTTTATCTCCAATATTGCTTTACTTTATAATTTTACAGATTGGTGGCATGGAAGCTGCTTTATCATCTCTTGGTGCAATGTTATTAGGAGTTATTATAACGGGTTTATTTGTTGCTGTATCTATGACCGCAGGAGGCGGTGCCTGGGATAATGCCAAGAAATATATTGAGGATGGAAACTTTGGTGGAAAAGGTTCAGAAGCACACAAATCTGCTGTAACAGGTGATACAGTAGGAGATCCTTACAAAGATACCGCGGGACCTGCTGTCAATCCGATGATTAAAATAACGAATATCGTTGCTCTTCTTTTATTAGCTGTTATCGCTCATTAATTTTATCTATTGTACATTTTAGCTTTTAAACTTGTAAACATTTTTTCTATAAAGCTTTTTTGAGACAGTTCATTTTCAGTTGTTTTATTCGTGAATGAAATTTTTTCTATATCTTCTTTATCAAATAATTTTTTATTCTTTAAAATTCCAAATTTATCAAATTCTAAATACAAAACATTATTAGATTTTAAGATATTTCTTCCTAATTGATGGTATTTTCCTTTTACAAAAACTCTTTCAATATAAATCCACTCATTTTCGTTATTTATCGATTTTGAATGAGGATAACCAATAATATTTATTGCATCATTTTTATTTGTCTTATTTATAAACAATTTATTTGCTCTATTTTCTAAAAATAGTATGCCATGTGTATTTGATGCCTCTTTTAGTTGACATCCAAATAAGATAACAAGAGCAAGAGGATAAATTAATTTTTTATGGATTTTAACATTCAAAAACATAATACTAATTTGTATATTATTTTACTTACCTTATCTAGAAATTTATTTTTTTATAAAAAGATTGGTTTAGCAGATAATTTTGAAACAAGAATTTATCTTATGTTTTTTCATTTTTCGATATTTATGATAATAAGTAAAAAAAAAGGATCAAAATTTAATCAAAAAACATATGATTATCTTTTCCATAATATTGAATACAATTTACGAGAAAGTGGCTTAGGAGATGTTTCAGTTAATAAAAAAATGAAAGATTTTAATAAAATCTTATATGATATTTTACTGAAACTTGACCTTAAATATGATGATCCTAAAAACTTCAAAATTAATTCTTCATTAATTATTAAATACTTTGACTTGTTAAAAGGTAAAGAAAGCTCAAAATTAGCTAGATTTAATGATTATTTTTCAAATTTTTATGACTTTTGTTTTGAACTTTCACTAGATAATATGCTAGAAGAAGCAATTAAATTTAAATTTTAATTATGGCTGTTCCAAAAAGAAAAACCTCAATTTCGAAAAAAAGAATGAGACGTTCTCATCATAAACTCACTTCAGTAAATATAGTTGAAGATAAGAAGAGTGGAGAGTACAAGCTTTCGCATCATATTGATTTAAAATCTGGTTTTTATAACGGAAAAAAAATACTAGATATCTAATTTGTTTTTATGACTAAAAAAATTTCTATTGCTATAGACGCAATGGGTGGAGAAAATGCTCCGGACAAAACTTTAGAAGGGGTTAAAATCTTCTTAGATAAGAATAAATCCAAAGATGACTTTGTATTAAATATATTTGGTAATGAAAACATTATTAAAAAAAAAATTAATAAGTTTAATATTAAAAATAGTTTTATAAATATCATTCATGCTTCAACAGTAGTTTCAGATGAAGATACCCCATTGACTGCAGTAAAAAATTCTAAAAATACAAGCATGTGGAATTGTATCCAGCATCAATTAGAAGGAAAATCTGATATAAGTTTATCAGCCGGCAATACTGGAGTTCTTCTAGTAATTTCAAGAATGATTTTAAAGATGAAAACAAATGTAAGTAAACCAGCGCTTGCAGGTTTATGGCCTAATCAAATAGGGTTAAATGTAGTTTTGGATTTAGGTGCTAATATTGAATGTAATGATCAGAATCTAGTTGATTTCGCAGAATTGGGTTCAGCACTTTATAAATCTTTATTCCCAAAGGAAAAACCCAAAGTATCACTTTTAAATATTGGTTCAGAAGAAATTAAAGGAACTGAGTTGTTGAAAGCAGCTTCTAAAAGATTAAGAGAACTTTCTAGTGAAGATAATTTTATTTATAATGGTTACATCGAGGGAAATAATATTATGAAAGGTGAGTCAAATGTTATTGTAACAGACGGTTTCACCGGAAATATTGCTTTAAAAACAGCTGAAGGTACCGCAAAATTTATAACCAATAACTTAAAAAAATCTTTAACTGCAAATTTTTTGACAAAATTTTCATTAATTTTTTCCTATTTTTCATTAAAAAAGTTTAAAGAAAAATTAGACCCAAGAAAATATAACGGGGCAATTTTTCTTGGATTAAATGGACCTGTTGTTAAAAGTCATGGAGGAATTGACTCGATTGGTTTTTATCATTCTATAGATTTATGTTATAAAATTGTTAAAGGGAATTTAATGTCACAAATTAATAAAAATTTAAAACATTCAAAAGGTGCTTAAAAATAAACTTAAAAAGAAAAATTTTATTATTCACTTAAGTAAAAAAACAGGGTTTTCATACAGTTATTCCAAAAAAATTATCAATGATTTAGTTGAGATTATAATAATGAATATAAAAGAAGGTAATCTAAAATTAAAGAATGTTGGATCATTCAAAATTTTAAATAAAAATTCTAGAATTGGAAGAAATCCAATAACCAAAAAAGAATTTGTGATTACTTCAAGAAAGGCGGTTAGTTTTACTATATCTAAAAAAATTTCTAAAATGTTAAATAATTTATATGAGTAAGTTTATAAATATTTCTGAATTATCTAAGATATTAGATTTGATTGATCCGCAGACTGGAAAACCTTTAAATCACATTTTAAGATATTGGGAAAAAGAATTTAAAGAAATTAGACCAAAAAAGATAAATAACAGAAGGTATTATTCTACTAAACAAGTTGAAATTATAAAAAAGATAAAATATCTGCTTAAAAATGAAGGAATGACTATTTCTGGAGTAAAAAATAAAATAAATTTAAATACGATTAAACTTGACGATACCAATACGCTTAGTTTAAAAGCAGATAATTATAAAGTTTCACTTAAAACAAAAAGCAAAAAAATATTAAATAAAATTAACGATTTAAAAAAATATGGCAAAAAAAACTCATCTTAAGGTCCGTATGGTTCCAGAGAGTAATCATGATAGTAAATTTATTTATTATGCAAAAAAACCAACAAAAGGTGAAAAAGCTAAAGATAAACTTAAATTAAAAAAATATAACCCTAATACTCGTAAACACGAGTATTTTGTTGAAAAAAAATTACCACCTCACAGTAAGTAATTATTTCTTTTTAAAATTTCTATATTCATATTCTATAAAGGCCTTGATCATTGATTTCCATATTTTAACAGTGATTTGAGTATCAATTTTTTTTGTTCTAGATTTTCTTGCTATATTTTTCAATATTACTTTTATTCTTTTTTTGTCTACAATATCTTTTTTAAATTTCTTATTTTTTATTACTATATCTACAAGTTTTGTACGTTTTTTAATAGATTCTAGTAAAATATTATCTAGTTTATCCAATTCTTTTCTTACCTTAAGAATTTTTTTGTTTACCATAGCGACAATTTTAAAATTTAAGAATTAATATTTAAATATATATATATCAATTAACATGTACGCAAACGAGAAAAAAATAAATGAAATCTTTATTTATTGGTTAATCACATCATTAATATTAGTTTTTCTTATTATTGTTGTTGGTGGTTTAACTAGATTAACTAATTCAGGTCTTTCGATTACAGAATGGGAGTTATTCAAAGGCATACTGCCTCCTTTAAATGATGAAGATTGGCTCGATTATTTTAATGAGTACAAAAAAATACCTCAATATAAATTACTAAATTCAAGTATGTCATTAGAAGAATTTAAAATAATTTTTTATTGGGAATATATTCATAGATTTCTTGCACGGTTTATTGGTTTATTCATCTTATTACCATTAATATTTTTTTATTTTTCAAAAAAAATAAAACAAGAATACATAAAACCTTGTTTTTTAATTTTTTTACTTGTCCTGCTCCAAGGTATTGTTGGTTGGTATATGGTTAGAAGTGGATTAGTCAACGATGTTACTGTAAGTCACTACAGATTATCTTTACATCTTTTTATCGCAGTTATTATTATATCATTGATTTTTTGGTTATTAAATAATGTTATTTTTAAAGAAAATAAAAAATTTTTTAGATTAAAAAAAAACAATTTACCTTTTTTTTTAATAATTATTCTTATTTTTTTTCAAATTATAATGGGGGCTTTTGTATCAGGATTAGATGCAGGAAGAATTTATCAAACTTGGCCAATGATGAATAGTTCATATTTTCCAAACGATTTTTTAATACAAAATTTTAAAGATTTATTAAATTTCAATAACCATTCTTTAATTCAATTTTATCATCGCAATTTAGCTTATCTGCTAGTTATTTATGTTTTGTTAATAACTTTATTTATAATAAAACAAAAATTAATTACTTTGTATAAACCAATCAAAATTCTTTTATTTTTATTATTTGTGCAAATTTTATTAGGAGTACTGACTTTAATTAGTGGACTTAATATTTTTCTAGCCTCATTACACCAAATAACAAGTATTTTTTTGGTATTTAGTGCTCTAAATCTATACTATTCTAGAGTAAAATAAATTGACTTTAAGAGTCATTCTTTGTATTTATCGGCCTCAAACATGACACCATTTATTAAAAAGAAAAATATTCAAAAAAATTGGTATATTATTGACGCACAAGATATAGCTGTAGGAAGACTTGCTGCTTATATATCTAAATTACTAAGAGGAAAAAATAAACCTACTTACAATCCTCATATAGATAATGGAGATTTTGTTGTTGTAACAAATATTGATAAAATAAAATTTACTGGCAAAAAATTTAATGAAAAAAAATATTACAGACATACTGGTCATCCAGGAGGTATTAAAGAATCTTCTCCGTCTTTTTTAAAAGAAAAAAATAAAACAGAGCAAATATTAAAACTAGCTGTAAAAAGAATGTTGCCTGGTGGCCCATTAGCAAAAAAACAACTAACTAAATTAAAAATATATAACGGTGAAAAACATCCTCACGATGTTCAAAAACCTCAAGTTATAAATTTTGGAAAATTAAATAAAAGTAATATTGTTAATTAATGAAACAATCTGAACAAGTATCAACGGAACAAAAGATAAAATTAGATTTTAAAGATAGCAAATATGCTACAGGCAGAAGAAAAAAATCAATAGCAAAAGTGTGGGTGAAAAAAGGTTCTGGAAATATTCATGTAAATGGACTTAAAATGAATGAATATTTTAAAAGACCTGTCCATCAAATAATAGTATCAAGACCTTTAGAAATCTCTAATGTTACAACAAGCTACGACGTTAAATGTTCGGTCAAAGGTGGCGGTCTTTCTGGTCAAGCTGGAGCAATAATATTAGGTATATCGAAAGCACTAATATCACATGAAGCAAACCTTAAAACTAATTTAAAAAAAGATAAACTTACCACCAGAGACTCAAGAGTGGTTGAACGTAAAAAATACGGTCACAGAAAAGCAAGAAGAAGCTTCCAATTCTCTAAAAGATAATCATTTAGATTTAACTATTAATAAGGACGATGTTATAAGACTTTATGTCTATTCATAAGAAAATAAATATAGCTGTAATAGGTGCTACAGGTTACACAGGTTTAGATCTTATATTTATGCTATCTAAGCATCCAAAAGCTAATATTGTAAGTTTATGTGCTACAAAAAATTTAGGAAAAAAAATTAATTTTTTTGATAAAAGAATTAAAAAGAATTTACCAAGAATTTCTTCTGTGACAAGTATTAATTGGAAAGAAATAGATCTAGTTTTTTTATCAATGCCGAATGGTGAAGGGCAAAAATTAATTAAAAAACTTTTTTTTAAATATGATAATTTAAAATTTATTGATTTATCGGCTGATTTTAGAATCTCTGATAAAAAAATTTATGAAAAAAATTACAAAATCAAACACAAAGCTTTAAATTTGATAAAAAAATCAATTTATTCAATTCCTGAATTTAGCAATAATTATATTAGTCAATATAGGATTATTTCAAATCCTGGCTGCTACCCAACATCAATACAAATACCTTTAATTCCTTTAATAGAAAAAAAATTAATAGATTTAAAAAATATAACAATTGACTCGAAGTCGGGCTATTCTGGTGCAGGTAAAAATTTAGAAAAGAAATTTACTCATAAAAATTTATATAGCTCTACTTTTGCCTATAATCCTAAAAACCATAAGCATATTTGTGAAATAGATGAACAGTTATATAAATTTACAAAAAAGAAAATTAATTATATTTTTAATCCTCATCTGCTTCCAACTTTTAGAGGGATATTAACAACTATCTATTTGAATACAAAAAAAAATAAGCATGCAAAGATTATAAGAAATGCATTAAAAAAATATTATAGTAAGTCAAATTTTATTAAAATATTAAAATTAAATTCGACTCTTGGCTCTGGTAATGTTTTAAATACAAATAATTGTGAATTGTCTATCTGCGAAACAAGAATAAAAAATAGAATAATTATTTTTTCTGCTATAGATAATCTTGTCAAAGGCGCTTCTGGTCAAGCTATTCAAAACATGAATATACTTTATAAGTTTCCTGAAAGTTTAGGATTAAAATGAAATTAATATTTATATTTATCACTTCCTTACTATTAATTAGCTGCAATAAACCTAAAACAGTATTAATTTGTGGCGATCACATTTGTATAAATAAAAAAGAGGCTGAACAATATTTTGAAGAAAATTTGTCTATAGAAGTAAAAATTATTAATAAAAAAGTTAAGACAAAAATAGACTTGGTTGAACTAAACTTAAATCAAGATGAAAAAGGTGACAGAGTTGTAGAGGTATTTTCAAAAAAAAAAAAGAATAAAAATTTAAAAACATTGTCTGATAAAGAAGTTTCTCAAATTAAAAAGGAAATAAAAAATAAGAAAAAAAACAAAAAAATTGTGAAAAAAATAATAAAAAATAATGATATAAAAAAAGTTCGAGATATAAATAAAAGCGTGAATAGGGATCAAAATGAAATTTTCGACGTTTGCACAATTTTAAAAAAGTGTAGTATTGATGAGATATCAAAATATTTACTTGATAAGGGGAAAAATAAAAATTTTCCAGATATAACTATGCGTCGATAATTAAATTATGAGAAAATTAAATATTGCAATAATTGGGCTGGGTAACATTGGCTGTTATCTATTTAAATTTCTTAACGAGAATAAAAAGCTTTTAACAGAAAAAAATAACTGTTTACCAGTAATTAAATATGTTTCTGCTAAAAATAAAAAAAAGAAACGAAACATAAAGATTAAAAAAAATCAGTGGCTAAATAATTACATTGATGCAACTAAAATTAAAGATGTTGATTTAATCATTGAATTGATAGGTGGAGCAGAAGGACCAGCGAAAAAATTAGTATTTAATGCGCTAAAAAATAAAAAACATGTTGTAACTGCAAACAAGGCCCTAATGGCAAAATACGGTGATCAATTAGCTAAAATTGCTGAAAAAAATAAAGTAAACCTGGAATTTGAAGCATCTGTATGCGGTGGGGTACCAATAATAAGATCTTTAAAAGAAGGTTTAATAGCTAATAAAATTTCAAAAATATACGGTATCTTTAATGGGACATCAAATTTTATTCTTTCTACAATGGACAAACAAAATAAATCTTTTGATGACGTTTTATTAACAGCTAAAAAGTTAGGATATGCAGAAGCTAATCCTGCTGCAGATTTAAACGGTGATGATGTTTCTTCAAAATTAAAAATACTTTCTTCGCTTTGTTTTAATTCATTTTTAAACAATAATATTTATGTCGAAGGAATAAAAGATATTGATAAAATTGACATAGATAATGCTAAAAGACTAGGATATAAAATAAAGTTACTTGGATTTGCAGAATTATATAATAATAAAATTTACCAAAGAGTACATCCAACATTAATTAAAAAGGACTCATACGTTGCGGGCATAGACGGTGTCTTAAATGCGGTTATTATAGATGGCAAACCTGTTGGACAAAGCATCATACAAGGTGAAGGCGCTGGAGCTGCTGCAACAACTTCAGCTTTGGTTTCTGATATTTCGTCAATTTTAAGAGGTAATGTAAAATTTCCTTTTTCTTTATCTAATAAAGAAAGAAAAAAACTAATTTTTGATAATATAGATGAAAGATTTTTTTCAGCTTATCTACGATTTGAGGTTATTGATAAACCTGGTGTTTTGTCAAATATTACTAAAATTTTTACTTATAATAAAGTTTCTATTAAAAGATTGGTGCAAACTCCTGATAAAAATAAAAAATCATCTTCAATTATAATTATTACCCATAAATCTAAAGATAAATTTCTTAAAAAAGTTTTAAGAGAAGTGTCAAAAAAGAATTTTATAAAACGTAAATCTAAATTAATAAGAATTGATGACAATTAATGTCGATTGATAACAAATTTTTAAATCTATTTATTAAAGTTACAGAAAAAGCAGCTATAGGTGCATCTAAATTTATTGGAAAAAAAGATAAAATTGCGGCTGATAAAGGTGCTGTAGATCCAATGCGTAGAGAATTAAATAAGATAAACATGGAAGGAACTGTCGTTATAGGTGAAGGAGAAATGGATGAAGCACCAATGCTTTATATAGGTGAAAAACTAGGTACTCTAAATGGTCCAAAATTTGACATTGCTGTAGACCCACTTGAAGGCACTAATTTTACAGCTAATGGCGAACCTAATGCATTCTCTGTTTTAGCCATTTCAGAAAAAGGAGGTTTATTATCTGCACCAGATACTTATATGGAAAAAATTGTAATTGGAGCAAATCTTCCAAATAATTTATTGGATTTAGATCATGGAGTTGAAAAAAATATCAAACTTTTAGCTGAAGCAAAAAATAAAGATATTTCTGAATTAAAAGCTTGTGTTCTTAAAAGACCAAGGCACGATCATATAGTTGAAACCTTTAATAAAATGAATGTAAAAATAAATTATATTACTGATGGTGATATTGCCGGAGCTCTTTCTGTAATTGGTGATAATCCAAAAAATGATATTTATTATAGCACTGGCGGCGCTCCAGAAGGAGTAGTGGTAGCAGCTGCTCTATCGTGTTACGGTGGCCAAATACAAGGAAGATTACTTTTGAATGAAGAAGAAAAAGTTAGGGCAAAAAAACTTGGTATTACTGATTATAAAAGAAAATACAATATTAACGATATGGTAAAAGGTGATGTAATTTTTTGTGCTACTGGGGTAACTTCTGGAGATCTCGCTAAAGGAGTAAAAGATCTTGGTAATGAGTTCGAGGTCAACACATTTGCTTTACACAAAAGTCAAAATACAATTATATCAGTTACAAACATTTATAATAAATGAATGTATCCTCAATAAGTGGAAAAAGTTGGATTTTAAAAAGATATAATCAAGAAGATATTAACTTTATTAAAGAAAATTTTTCTTTAGATGAAATAACTTCAAAACTCTTATCGATTAGAAAAATCAAAAAAGAGGATATAGATTCTTTTTTAAACCCATCAATTAAAAATTTTTTACCCAATCCAAATATTTTAATGGATATGGAAAAATCCTCAGCTAGAGCAGGTAAGTCAATTATAAGTAATGATAAAATAGGTATTTTTGGTGATTATGATGTTGATGGAGCGACCTCTACAGCCTTATTAGGAAATTATTTTTCTGAATTAGATTTAAATTATGAAATTTATATACCCGATAGAAAAAAAGATGGTTATGGTCCTTCCAAAAGTAGTTTTCAGCATTTGATTAATAAAAATGTGAAACTGATTTTTACTGTTGATTGTGGCACGTTATCATTTGAAGCAATAGAATTTGCTAAAAAAAATAAAATTGATGTTATAGTGCTTGATCACCACCAATCTGAAATAAAATTACCAGAAGCATTCTCGGTAGTTAATCCTAATAGAATTGATGATAAGTCAAACTTACAATATTTATGTGCTGCTGGCGTATCTTTTATGTTTTTGGTATCTTTAAATAAGTATTTGAGGTCTAAAAGTTGGTTCAAAGAAAAAAATTTAATTGAACCTAATTTGTTAAATTATCTTGATTTAGTATCACTAGGAACCGTTTGTGATGTTGTTCCTTTAATTGGATTAAATAGAGCAATTGTTAAACAAGGATTAAAAATAATAAAATCAAAAAAAAATTTAGGCATTAAAACATTGTTAGATATCTGTAAAATTGAAACTAATCCATCTGTATATCATTTAGGGTACATCCTTGGACCTAGAATAAACGCTGGGGGAAGAGTTGGTAAATGTTCTCATGGAGCAAATTTATTATTGAATAAAGATCCAAAAAATACTTTTAAAATTGCATCAGAACTAGATCTCTTCAACAAAGAGAGGCAAATGCTTGAAAAGAATATTTTACAAAAAATTTTAGATGAAACAAAAAAAAATTTAAATGACCCTGTGTTAATTTTAAGCGGTAATAACTGGCACGAGGGAGTAATTGGTATAGTAGCTGCACGATTAAAAGATAAATTCAATAAACCCGTAATTATTATCTCGATAGATGGAGATGTTGGTAAAGCTTCAGCTAGATCAATTGTTGGTTTTGATATTGGGTCAATCATTATTTCTGCGACGCAGGAAAAAATAGTTTTAAAAGGCGGTGGTCATAAAATGGCAGGAGGTTTTTCAATTAAAGTTGAAAATATTGAAAAATTAAAAGATTTTATTTTTAGAAAATTTAAAAACATAAATGAAGACTTAACTACTCAGAAGCCGTTATTGTTGGACAGTGTTATATCACCATCAGCTGTTAATATGGATTTTTATAACAAAATTGCTCTTCTACAACCTTTTGGTTCGGGTAATCCTGAGCCTAGATTTATGATTGAAAATTTAAATACAATTAATGGAAAAGTTGTAGGCGATAAACATGTAAAGTCAGTTTTAATTGGTGAAGATGGTTCAACAATTAAATCAATAGCATTTAATGCTACAGACAATGATTTAGGTGCTTATTTACTTAAAAAAAATAAAAAAACATTTAATATTGCTGGAAAATTATCCCTAAATGAGTGGAGAGGGCAATCAAAT